>OJBX01000029.1_pt1 | contig 140361 bp, 128 predicted proteins | sample 1590751 | NCBI WGS metagenome assembly OJBX01 (sample SAMN05416780, study PRJEB24817) | seawater metagenome | isolation source: Sea water | place: Canada:Atlantic | collected 2013-07
TCGTCCTCCTGATAGCTGCACTATAGCCTGTGCAGCTTTGGAGGGGGTCACTTCAATCTTTCACTCCACCTATTTTTTCAAAATTTGACCCCAAAATAACTTCATCATTTTTATCTAAACTTCGAACAGGTACAGCAAACGCGTTTTTTAAAAACTGATTAGCAAGATAGTTTTCATCAATCAAACGTCTCGACTGATAATCAAGATCAACGTAATGCCTTGCTGCTGGCTCAGTTACGCCTGTTAATCTACTGAGCTGTGCAGAATCGAGCCCTTTCTCTGCTCCGCGTGTTAACGCTGTGTGGCGAAGTCGATTCGATGTTACGGAAAGATTACTAGTACGGTCAGAGATTCCTTTAAGGCTTTTTACTCTTTGAATAATTGTTTGTTCGCCCAGGTGATAAAGAGAAGAATTTTGTGTAAACAACGCTTTATAACTAGCTACATCTTTGAATCTTAAACAAAAGAAATCCGTTGAAATAAAAACAGGCATATTTTTCATTATTTCTATAATTTCTTCTTTAGCAAGATCGATTCCAGATTTTAAAAGCGCGAGACTTAATCCTTTAGCATAAATCAATTTATAGCTATACATAAGAAGGGATAGGTCTTCGCTCAAAGCCATAGGATATCTTTCTGGCGTAGATCGGTACCAGGCTTTTTTCACGTTACTTTTGACCCGATATAGTCTTAATTGAAGCGCGGCAGTTCCTATATTTAAAATCTCATTACAACCTGTTATTAATTTGTCGTTGAACGAGTTTCCTACTGGAATTAAGTCACTCCATTTTAGCATTGTAACTTGAAATGGGCGGCGCAAAATTGCTATTAACAATCTTACGCTTACAAGATTTCTCAATGCGCTAAATGAAAAAAATCCAGCATTCGCCTGCTTAGCGAAAAAATCATAATCTCTATCTATACTAAAATCGATTCTAGCAATTTCTTGGTTTAAATTCTGAATCACTGAATCAAATTCTAATTCGCTCAACCTCCCTTTAAAAGGATTCAAAGGATCAATCATCTCTGAATCAAGATTGCTTGAAGTAAACTGGTGAAATTTCGCAAACTCACGGTAACCAAGCCTTACCAAGGTACCAAAAAATTGATTAGTAGCTTTCTTTTTACTTAAGCCTAGACTACTCCACGCAATCATTAAATCTTCAATTGAGGGAAATCCTGATTGTATAACCGGTCTGACACCTATTGCCACTGTGCATGCAGTTGATGCTGACTTATTAATCACATAGTGAATAAAAACAAGCAATGCTAGCTCGATCTCCTTATTTGACAACTCGCCGGACCTTAACCAGGCTAGTTTAATTAAATTACCTTTACCTTTATTTTGCAAAAGCACCCATTCAGCATCGGAGACTCTTACTTTTAAACCTGATTTCACAATAATGTATTCTGGAATCTCATTGCCAGCAGTATTGTCCTCGTCAAAAAAGGGAAATGACTTATTTATCTTTATCGTTGCATCCTTATTTTTCCTCATTTTTCTGCTCCAACTGCTCTTGGTGCTTCCGCATCATTTCTACAGTGTGCCGCTGAATTGCCTTGTCATTGTAAGTTTGCCCCATAGTTGAGCTGGGCGACCATCCCATGGCGTTCCTCCGCATATCCTCTAAAAGAGGACGCTCAACATTCTGTTCTTCACCTGCAGCGTCGAATTTTTCATTCCACTTATGGCGTAGTAAATGTGGATGCACCTTAAAATTAAGAGAATTTGATAGTTTATTAAAAATATTATTGATCGTTTTCAGAGAAATAGGTAGCCCGGCTGTACCTTTTGAATTTTTTTCACTTACAAAAATAAAGTCATGAGTATTGCATTGGTTAAACTGTGGTCTGATATGATCTATGTAGAATTTAATCTGCTCCATTAGGCTGCGGTTAACAATAGCTTCATGGGAACGAGTCTTTTGATTTGGCTTTTCTAGTCGGGGATCGCTAACATCCGCGCCACGCGAACGATAGATAGATATTCGGTCATAGCTACCATGAAACCGGCAATCTGATATCTTAATTTTTGCGAGCGCCCCGCGCCGGATGCCCGTCTGCTCAAGCAGTGAAACAATCAGATAGTTTCTTACTTTGGAAGACTTAAAGGGATTGTGCTTAGACTCAGGAAGGATCATTTCTTGTAGGCTTTCGAATACGCTGTCAGGTATTACCGAATCGGTAGTTGAGACAGGATTGAAATCCGAATTTCGGCCAAACGATTGCTCATCAAGCTTTAATTTTGAGATCAATTTATGAAAGCGATCCTCGACTTCGTCAGTAACTACCTTTCCTCCGTGAAATTCATCAAATAGCCACTCTAGATATTGCCTAAGCCGACGTACTCGACCCTGAATAGTTTCTGGAGCTACCTTTGAGAAAGCCCGGAGGTTCGCTGTCATAGCATTTCGCAGATGCTTATCCTCGACACCAAGAAAAGGTATTACGTGAGGCTCAAGTGGTGCGCTTTTTTGATGGTGGCAAAAATCAAAAAAACTTAAATACTCTGGGTATGAAATTAACCTGCCGTTTGCTACTCGGGCGGTCAGATCTATCGAGCGGTTAGTGAAATAACAAAGCGCAAACAATAGTTCGTTTGAGTATCTCACCGTTGTATTAAACGCCTTTCGAGATAATACGCTATTTATGTAAGCTGCCGCATAGACGTCTAAAGGACAATCGTTCTCGTCTACAATTGATACGAATTGGATGCCACCATAAAGATATTTTTTAAGTCTAATCCTTGACAAAATATGTAATCCTATAAACAGATTACAAAAATCTATTACTCTGACAAGTCTTTGTCAATTAAAACTCTTCAGATAGGCCGAAAAACGGGCTTTTGGGAGATGAAGAGGCAGGAAATAACTTTACAAAAAATATATGGCCTATAATTTGCCGCCGGAGAGGCACACCATCACGCGGTCGCCTTCATTGATCATCTGGTAATCAATAATGGCGTTGCCCACCTCTCGGCGCAGGCGCTTTTGCAGCTTGTTGAATTCGCGTTTCTGCTTCGCATCGGCCAGTTCAGACGGGTCGAGCTCAGCGTTAGCGGGGCTGGCGCCAACCGTGTCAAGGTGAGCAGGGTCAAAGTGATCAAGAGATTGCATGGTATAAGCACTGCCGAGGGTGGAAGGCATTCAAGAAAAAAGTGGCTACTATTCTAACAACACTCACCGCCCAGACCCAACTACTCGTCACGCCGTTCTAAGCCGCTTGCGCCATAACGCGCTGCAGGCGCATATACAGCATTGCACTCGCCGTCGCTTCGCCTAACATACCGTGCATCCCCATCGACGGCACCTGCCAACACGCCAGCGCCTGGGCAAAGGTACTCGGCGCCTCCACCTCCGGGTGCAAACGCCGCAATTGACGCTGGTGCAGCTTTGCCACGTCGACCTGGGCATTGGGCAGCGCAAAATCCAAGCGTTTACTCAGCTCCGCATTTAACGCTCCAATCCGCTGATCCAACTGCCAGCCGACAATCGGGCGATTGCCGATAAACTCCACCAACGCACTTAAGTTGTCACTGTTTGGGGGCGTGACTTCCCCTGCCTGACAAAGCAGGTGATGGCGGCGTAGTGACGCGTTGTCCGCCTGCCCCGGCGCACCCAGCGTCATGACAAAAGCCCTGCTGGTACGCACCTGCTGCTGGCTAAGCACCACCGCCGCCAGACTGATCACCGGTAACGTTGCGGTAGGCGTGGCCGTACAGGCAAGCGCTACCAGCTCTTCGCCCATATAGGGTTGAAAGAGCCAAGCATAAGGGGAATCAGCGCAGCGGCGGCGGTCGCTTTCGCGGCGCAGTAAGGTACGTAAGGAACCGCTAAAAAGTGCCACGTGTCGATCTAACAGCCGCATTCCGCTCACGAATACTCCAGGTGATAACGATGGGAAAGCCGCTGCTTAAAGTCTTTGACGATATGCAAAGCTTCACGTAATAAGTCCCGCTCTAACGAAGAGAGGGTTTGCACTACGACACGATTGGAACGATTTGCCTCTTGAAGCGTACTGGTTGCTTCCAGGGCGGCGAGCTGTTGCTTTAGGCGCAGTTCGGAAAACAGCGCCAACGCTTCGCCCAGGTCGTCGGCAAAGCGGCGATCCAAGCGCCCGTCGGCAGCCAGCGCGTCTAAACGATCCAGCGTCGAAGTGGCTTTAATTCGCCGTTCCAGCGCCATGGTGCGCACCCCGTGCACAATGGGAAAGATGCCGCCTTTTTTGATATCGATACCGTGCTGCGGCTTTTTCAACGAGCCAAACAGCGTCAAGGGCGTCGAGAAGCGTAGTGCCGTGCGAGCAAAGTAGGAGAGCAACAGCTCATCACGCGAGCAGCGTTCAAACAGCTCCTCGCGGACGCTTTCCAGCAGGCCTGGGTTACCGGCCACGGCATGGGCATCGAGCATAATTGCCAGCTTCATCAGGCTATCGCCATCGCGCTCGCTGGCCCATTTGGCAATGTTGCTCTTCCACTGTGACACCGTGCCTACCCATTCAGGATTTGACACCATGATATTGCCGGGGCACGGCGGGTAGCCAAGCTGGATCAGCGTATCCGTCAGCGTTTGCATGTGGCTCGCTAACGCAGGCCACTGGGCATCGTCGGCGAGAATGAGGCCATTATCTTGATCGGTTTTGAGAATTTGCTCACCGCGCCCCTCGCTGCCCATCACCATCATGCAGCTCTGCTCGCGGTACTGCTCCTCGATAGTGAATTCCCAGGCTTTACTCATGATGCGGCCGTTCAGCGCGGCAAGCAGGTCCATCGCAAAGCGTAATTTGACACCTTGGGCCATCAGCGCTTTGACTAATTCAGGAGTGCGCTGGCTTGCCGCCGACAGCGCTTCCAAGCTGCTCGCCTGTTCGACTTGTAAACTCACCACGTAGCTACGGCTTGAGAAATAGCTCAGCACATCGGTGAGCTCCACAACGCCTTTGAGAGCGGTTTGTTCCAACACCACGACGCGGGTCACTTTATGGCGGGTCATCAGCACCAGCACTTCAAACAAGTACTGTTCCGGCGACACCGTGACCAGTTCAAAATGGGCGATCTCCTCAAGCGCTGATGACACATCGCTATCGCCTAATACCAACCCGTTGAGCAAATCGGTTTTGGTCACCATGCCGAGCTTGCCTTGCGTCTCGACGAGCAGGCTGTCGGCGTGACTGTCGTTGAGGCGTTTCACCGCGCTGGCAATATCGGCTGAGGCCGACATTAGCAGCGGCTCGCGCATACACTCGCTCACCTTGGCCAGCATAAAACCCGCCATAGTAACGCCACCTTCGGCACGCTTTTCAGTCAGCAAGCGTGCTTTATGCGTCAGCGACTGGCGAAAGAAGTTACTGAAATCCGGATAATGGCGGCACAGCTGCTGAAACAGCGCTTTGGGCAATAAATAGCAAAGACTCTCCTGCTCGGCCTTAAAACGATAGCGGCTTTTACCATTGAGAATACTGATCGCCCCGAACAGATCCCCTGCCGTGTAATGGCCAATCCGCGATGTGGACGCAGGCAACGTGGGGTCGATTTCAGCCACTTCGCCTTTGTGTATCAGAAATACGAACTCACCCGCTTGCCCGGTTTCCAGGATTATTTCGTCACGATCAAAATAAGCTAAATCAATGCCACGGCGAATATGGTCACGCCCTTCATCGTCAAGAAGCGTAAACGGCAGTTGGGATAGATCCACATCAACCATTGTGCATGACCTCCTTCAACTAAAGGCGAGCTCAAAAAGACAAAAAAGACAAACAATAACTAAGCCAGCACTCCGACCGACATTGGCTCATAGCAAAGGAGTCAACCCAACGCTTCAAACGTGTTATCCATTATTATGAGAAGGTGGCTGTACGGGTATAAAGGATTCACTTCCTAACTAGCAAGTATAACGTTGTTATACCTTTAGCTATCACGCTAAGGTCGAAGCGACTTTTGATACACTACCAAAGTATCAGCATTTGCTAATCGCGATTAAAACCAAACTGCAGACCCTACATTTAAAGTAGCCAATAACCACTTTTATTTGCTTACTAGACTATCGTCCTATAGTCCACCAAACGCCTAAAAATTTCGCACAAAAGGGCTCTAAATTCTTATATTTTCAACCACCTGCGCACGCAGAAAAGCATCTTAACTGTTTATTGATACCAAAGTCTGGGATTTATTTTTTAGTGATTATTGCCCAGTATTAACAATGAGTCATGCAGGGTAATCGCACGTCACTAACTAACTCGACATTCAAAATCGAATAATAAGGTGACGTGCTGACGAAAGCTGGCTCACCACTCTTACGATTGAGTGGCTTTCGACGTGCGATTGCCCTGATGGGTCACACGCTATTCCTCGTGAACTTTCCCAACCTTAAAAATCACAAGTGGAGAGCAACACAATGGCAGACGATAAAACCAATGCTGCTGAATACTGGAAAGCTAACGTTCGCTTGATTTTCGGATGCCTAGCAGTTTGGGCATTTGTTTCTTACGGATGCGCTATCCTATTTCGCCCACTGCTTGCCGGTATTCCGGTAGGCGGCACTGATCTTGGCTTCTGGTTTGCACAACAGGGCTCCATTTTAACGTTTATCGTGCTGATCTTCTTTTACGCCTGGAAGATGAACAAGCTCGATCAAAAATTTGGACTTGGGGAGTAAGCCGGTATGAGCCAGTTTGCAATCAACCTACTGTTCGTAGGCTCCTCCTTTGCCCTTTATATCGGCATTGCGATCTGGGCCCGAGCAGGCTCGACGAAAGACTTCTATGTAGCGGGCGGCGGCGTTCACCCTATCACCAACGGCATGGCGACCGCCGCGGACTGGATGTCAGCAGCGTCGTTCATCTCCATGGCGGGTCTGCTGGCCTCGGGTGGCTACGCTAACTCTACCTTCCTGATGGGCTGGACCGGTGGCTACGTTATCCTGGCGATGCTACTAGCTCCTTACCTGCGTAAGTTTGGTAAGTTCACCGTGCCCGACTTCATTGGTGACCGCTTCTACAGCAACACCGCTCGCCTGGTGGCGATCGTGTGCTTGATTGTAGCGTCGGTGACCTACGTTATCGGTCAGATGACCGGTGCGGGCGTTGCCTTCTCACGCTTCCTCGAAGTCAGCAACACCTGGGGTATCTGGTTAGCCGCGCTGATCGTTTTCCTCTACGCCGTATTTGGCGGTATGAAAGGCATTACCTACACGCAGGTAGCGCAGTACATCGTTCTGATCATCGCTTACACCATTCCTGCCGTATTCATTGCTTTCCAACTGACCGGCAACCCCATTCCGATGTTCGGCATGTTCAGCACGCACACTGAATCCGGTGTACCGCTGCTGGAAAAACTGGATGACGTCGTCAGTGCGTTGGGCTTCCAGGACTACACTGCCGATGTGGACAACAAGCTCAACATGGTGCTGTTCACCCTGTCGTTGATGGTCGGTACCGCGGGTCTGCCCCACGTTATCATTCGCTTTTTCACCGTACCGAAGGTAGCCGACGCCCGTTGGTCTGCCGGTTGGGCACTGGTGTTCATTGCACTGCTTTATCTTACCGCACCGGCGGTGGGCTCTATGGCACGCTTGAACCTGATGACCACGGTCTACCCAGAAATGGCTGGCCAAACGGAAAACTACGAAGAAGCCGCACAAAACCCGATTCTCTATGAAGAGCGCCCTGATTGGTTCCGCACCTGGGAAGAGACGGGCCTGATCAACTTCACCGATGCTAACGACGATGGCCGTATTCAGTTCTACAACGATGCAACTGACTACGCAGACCGTGGCTGGGAAGGCAACGAGCTCACCGTTAATAACGACATTCTGGTACTCGCTAACCCGGAAATTGCCAACTTGCCCGGCTGGGTCATTGGTTTGATCGCAGCAGGTGGTATCGCGGCGGCACTCTCGACAGCAGCAGGCTTGCTACTGGCGATCTCGTCGGCGATCAGTCACGATTTGATCAAGACCATGATCAATCCGAAAATCACCGAAAAAGGCGAAATGCTCGCGGCTCGAATCTCCATGGGCGGTGCCATCCTATTGGCCACCTATCTGGGGCTCAATCCACCAGGGTTCGCAGCGCAAACGGTGGCACTCGCCTTTGGCATCGCCGGTGCTTCACTGTTCCCTGCGCTGATGATGGGTATCTTCTCCAAGCGGATGAACAACTCTGGCGCGATCGCCGGTATGCTGACGGGCTTGATCTGCACCCTGCTGTATATCTTTACGTACCTGGGTTGGTTCTTCATTCCCGGCACCAACACGCTGGCCAATACGCCTGACAACTGGATCTTGGGCATCTCGCCGCTCTCCTTCGGTGCAGTGGGCGCGATGATCAACTTCGCCGTTGCCTTTGCAGTTTCCAGGGTGACTGCGGCACCGCCGCAGGAAATTCAGGATCTGGTGGAAAGCGTTCGCTATCCCAAAGGTGCTGGTATGGCCATTGATCACTAAGTCATAATCGCTCCTAACGTATTATCGCTATCATGTGATTGCGTTTTGGAAACGACCTTACCATCGGGCTTCCTAACGGAGGCCCGATGGCTTTATAGATAGCCGTTAAAGCTGGCTTTTAGAAAGGATATTTTATGATATGGCATTTGATCGCCGCTGTTTTTGCTGGCCTTGCGGCCGCGGGGATTGGCTTGATACTGCGCAAGCTGAGTGGCAAACGCCTCCCCAAGTGGATCGTTCCGGTCTGCGGCGGGTTGGGCATGTTGGGCTATCAAATACAGGTGGAGTACAGTTGGTTTGAACACAAGCAGGCACAGCTTCCCGAAAGTGCCACGGTGATTTCAACCGACACCAGCACCGCCATCTGGCGTCCATGGACCTTTGCCATCCCCATGACCACCAAATTTAGCGTGGTCGACAGCGAGAACATTCGTATCACCGAGCAGGGCGACGCCCGCTTGGCAGAATTTATTCTTTATCAGTTTGAGCGCCACCACACCGATATTCTGATCACCCAGCCCTACTTACTCAACTGTGAGAACCGCGAATTGGTACCGCTGGATGAAGCGTCTCGTGAGCCGATGCTGGAAGAGATACGCACGCTGCGTGAAACCTCACCCCTACTCAACAACGTGTGCGCGTAGACAATTAACGTTGGTGGTACAAACGGTCGTACACGACCCGCTGTTTCGCCTAGAATGAAGCCTTTTTATTAGCGCAAGTTTAGTGGGTCGCACACTCGGGCGGGGAGAAAGGCATGTTTCACGGCGGGCTACTGGTCGCGGTATCGCTACTCTATATTGCCGTTTTATTCGGCATTGCTTGGTACGGCGACCGCCGCGCGCGTACCCATGGCGCCACCCGGCGGCGCCCGATTATCTATAGCCTGGCGCTCGCGATCTACTGTACATCGTGGACGTTTTACGGCGCCGTGGGCCAGGCAGCCACTGCGGGCTGGTCGTTTGCAAGTATATTCGTCGGCCCGATATTGACGTTTTTACTGTTCTGGCCGGTGTTGGCCAAGATGATCCGCGTTGCCAAACACCAAAACGTCACCTCGATTGCCGACTTTATCGCCTCCCGTTACGGCAAAACCCAGTCGCTGGCCGCCTTTGCCAGCTTAGTCGCCCTGGTCGGCACCCTGCCCTACATTGCGCTGCAACTGAAAGCGGTCTCCACCACGTTTAGTGTGCTCACCGACGCCTCGGATGTGACCCACACACCGCTGTTTGGCGATACGGCGTTCTACGTCGCCATTGTGATGGCCATCTTCGCGATTCTCTTTGGTACTCGGCATACCGATGCCACCGAGCACCACGAAGGCTTGATCCATGCCGTGGCGTTTGAGTCGTTGATCAAGCTGCTGGCCTTTGTGGTGCTGGGCGCGTTTGTGACCTGGGGCATGTTCAATGGCCTGGGCGAACTGATGGGGCATGCCGAAAGCCAGCTTGAGCTGCAGCGCCAGCTTGCCAATCAAGATTTTGGCCAGAGCTTCTGGGCGCAAACCCTGCTCGCCATGCTGGCGATTCTGTGTCTTCCCCGCCAGTTCCATGTGGCGGTAGTGGAGAACATACACCCTGACGACGCTACTAAAGCGCGCTGGCTATTCCCCCTCTATCTGCTAGCCATCGCCTTTTTCGTGGTGCCCTTAGCCGCCGCCGGGCTGCTGATGTTTTCCGAAAGCGGTGTCGAGCCGGACACCTATGTATTGGCGCTATCCATGGCATCGGGGCAGCAGTGGCTGACGCTGCTGACCTTTATCGGTGGCTTCTCCGCAGCGACCGGTATGGTGATCGTTGCCGCGGTGGCCGTGTCGATCATGATCTCCAATGAAATCGTTATCCCTGCCCTGTTCAGGCTGCGCTGGTTTGATACCAAAGCGCGGGATTATGGTCGGCTGGTACTGCGAGCGCGTCGCTTAACCATTGTGGCCGTGCTGGCGATGGCCTATGGCTTCTACCAACTGATTGCCGAGTTCACCTCGTTGGCCTCGATTGGCATGCTCTCGTTTGCTGCCGCCGCTCAGTTCGCACCTGCCCTGATTGGCGGCCTCTACTGGAAGCGTGGCAATCGGCTCGGGGTAATCGTGGGCATGAACGCAGGCTTCGCCATCTGGGCCTATAGCCTACTGCTGCCCGCAATGATCAACGCCGGGGTAATGCCGTCCGAGTGGCTGAGCGGCGGCCCGCTGGGGCTTAACTGGCTGTCACCCACGGCACTGTTCGGCCTCAACCTGGGCGATAGTTTTACCCACGGCGTGATGCTGTCACTCGGGGTTAACCTGTTTTGCTACATTTTCATTTCCCAGGTCACGTCTCAACGGGTCGTCGAGCGCATTCAGGCCTCGTTGTTTGTAGACAGCGTGGAAACACGCCAGACCTCGGTCAATCGCCCCTGGACGGGCGCGACCACCGTCGGCGATCTGAAAGTCCTCTGCGAACGCTTCCTGGGCGCAGGTCAAGTCGATCGTGCCTTTGAAGACTACGCCCGCCGCGCCGGTAAACCGCTGGACGACGGCACCCGGGCGTCGATCGACATTATCCAGTTCACCGAACGTTTTCTGGCCTCGGTGTTGGGTGCTTCCTCAGCACGTATCGTGGTTAACTCGGCGCTACAGGGGCGCGGCATCGGCATATCGGATGTCATTTCGATCGTCGATGAAGCCTCTCAGGTACTGGAGTTCAACCGAGCGCTGCTGCAGGCCACCATCGAGAATATCAATCAAGGCATCAGCGTAGTCGATCAGAACCTGCGCCTGGTAGTGTGGAACCAGCGCTACCTGGAGCTGTTCCGCTTCCCCGACCACCTGATTCGCGTCGGCGCGCCCATTGACCGCATCTTCCGCTACAACGCTCACAACGGCGAATATGGCCCCGGTGACCCCGAGGAGCACGTACAGCTTCTGCTTGATAACATTCGTGAAGGCCAGCCCCACCGCTACGTGCGTTATCGCCAGGATGGCAGCGTGCTGGAAGTGCAGGGCAACCCCATGCCCGGCGGTGGTTTTGTGTATACCTATCAGGATATTACCCAGCAGAAGCGCATCGAAGAGGCGCTGATTCGCTCGGAAAACAATATCCGAATCTATACCGATAACGTGCCCGCCCTGATTGCCTACTTCGATAAAGAGTGCCGTTACCTATTTACCAACCGCGCCTACGAGCAGGCGTTCAACATTGATCGCAACGCGGTGATTGGCCGCCGCTTTGAAGACGTTCTGCAGGTAAAACAAGCCGAGGAACGTGCGCCGTGGGTGGCCCGGGCGTTGAACGGTGAGCGGGTCAGTTTCGAAGTGTCGCTGCGGGTGAGCGATGCCATGCGCTATATGCTGGTGACGTATACGCCCCACTTTGGCGACAGCCAGGCAATCCTGGGGTTCTTTGCCCTTTACCAGGATATTACCGAGCGCCGCCAGGCCGAAATTGCTCTGAAAGAGACCAATGAAACCCTGGAGGAGCGGGTACGCGAACGCACCCAGGCGCTTTCCGAAGCCAACGCCGCCCTGCGCCAGGAGAACCGTGTGCGCGCCGAGGCGGAGCTTGCCCTACGCCAGGCCAAGCAGTTGGCGGAAGATGCCAACGCGTCTAAAACGCGCTTTCTGGCCGCGGCCAGCCACGACTTGTTGCAACCGCTTAACGCGGCGCGCCTATTCACCTCTGCCTTAATGCAAAACGTGACGACGACCGATACCCAGCGCATCGTTGGCCATATCGACAACTCGCTCCAGGCAGCGGAGGAGCTGCTTAGCACCCTGCTGGATATCTCCAAACTGGACGCAGGTGCTTTAACGCCGCGGCGCAGTCACTTTGCTCTGGCAGATATCGTGCGCCCGTTACGCGCCGAGTTTGAGGTCATGGCGGATGATCGCGGATTGGACTTGGAGGTCGTACCGACCCAGCTGTGGGTCGACTCAGACCCGCAGATGCTGCGCCGTATCGTACAAAACTTCTTATCCAACGCGATTCGTTACACCCAAGAGGGCCGCGTGCTGCTGGGCTGCCGCCGACATAACGGCTGGCTGTCTATTGAAGTGTGGGACAGCGGCCCCGGCATTCCCGAGTCCAAGCTTACCGAGATTTTTCAGGAGTTCCGTCGCTTGGATCAGGTCTCGCGCCACAAAGAGAGCGAGAAAGGCCTGGGGCTTGGGCTGTCGATTGCTGATCGCATGAGCCGCGTGCTGGACCACCCCATCAAAGTACGTTCGACGGTGGGTAAAGGCGCCGTTTTCTCCGTTAGCGTGCCCATCGTTACCGCTCGCGAAGCAAGCAACAGCGAGCTCGAGCCCCAAGCGCGGCGTGGCAGCCATAAGCTGAGCGGCACGCGGATTGTGTGTATCGATAACGAGACGCTAATTCTGGAAGGCATGACCGCCATGCTGAGCGGCTGGGGTTGCGAGGTATTTACCGCTACCAGCATCGGTGGGGCCAAATCGATCCTACGCAATATGGACGGCGACCCAGACGCGATTCTGGCGGATTACCACTTGGATAACGAGGTCACCGGGTTAATGGCGCTGGAAGCGCTCAGCGAGCGCTTTGAAGGCGCGGTACCAGGGATTGTGATTACCGCTGACCGCACGGAAGCGGTGGCAGAAGAGATCAAGCGTGCGGGCTATCAACTGCTATTGAAGCCCGTCAAGCCAGCGGCGCTGCGGGCGCTATTGACGCGCACACTACAAGCCAATCGCGCGGCGCGTTAAGCGCCGCCGCTGGCTTAAAAGAAGACGTAGCGAAAATTGATTTTTGTTAAGCGTTTTTAGCGAGCGACGTTAGGAAACTACCTTCGGCGGCTCGACTTCCAGTTTCTGAGCCGCGATCACGGCCTGGGTACGCGAGTGCACGCCCAACTTACGTAAAATCGCCGTCACATGGGCTTTGATCGTCGCTTCAGAGACGCTCAATTCATAAGCGATCTGTTTGTTCAGCAGCCCTTCGGTCAGCATATTCAGCACGCGAAACTGCTGGGGCGTTAGCGACGCAATCGCTTCGGCAAAGCGCGACTCTTCTTCGCTGGTCTCTTCCAACACGTTGGCCAACGCCTCGGGCAACCACACTTCACCCTGCAGGATTTCTCCCACGGCCTCAGCAATTAGTTGTAGAGACGATGATTTAGGGATAAAACCCGACGCGCCGTAGTCAATAGCACGACGAACCACATAGGGTTCATCACTGCCTGATACCACCGCGACGGGGATATCGGGCATTTGGCCACGCAGTTGGATCAAACCAGAGAAGCCATGCGCTCCCGGCATGTGCAGGTCCAGGAGAATCAAATCGGCATCTGGGTGGCGATTCACCACATCGGTGGTGGCTTCCATGGTATCCGCTTCGACAATTTCCGCCTGGGGGGCCAACTGGCGTAACGCTTGTGTCAGCGCTGCACGAAACAGCGGGTGATCGTCAGCGACGATAAACTTATGAGCTACTGCCATGGATATTCCTCCGGTTCCTCGAGCAGCGGGGTTGTCTGCCGCCGCGACGCTAGGCTCTTACGGTTGTGAAGCATGGTACCCCATGGGCTTCATCATGCCCAAGCATCACATGCACAATTTGTAATAGAAACGTCGTACCAACCAAAACAACAGTGCCGACCTACCCGGCCGGCACTGTACATCCTAGGCTAAACAGCCTGCAGCGGTGTTGCCGTTATTGATTGGCGCGATGCTCGATCAGCTCATCGACCACCGACGGATCCGCTAGCGTGCTGGTGTCACCTAAACCATCGCACTCATTGGCGGCAATCTTGCGCAGGATACGACGCATGATTTTACCCGAGCGGGTTTTCGGTAAGCCTGGCGCCCATTGAATGACATCTGGCGAGGCAATCGGGCCAATATCTTTGCGCACCCACTGGGTCAGCTCTTTCTTAAGCTCGTCAGACTCTTCAATGCCGTCGTTCAGGGTGACATAAATATAGATGCCCTGCCCTTTAATATCATGCGGGAAACCAACGACGGCGGCTTCGGCAACGGCACTATGCGCCACCAACGACGACTCGATCTCCGCGGTACCCATACGGTGGCCGGACACGTTCAGTACGTCATCGACACGACCGGTAATCCAGTAATAACCATCCTCATCACGGCGGCAACCGTCACCGGTAAAGTACATACCGTCGTAGGTGGAGAAATAGGTTTGGATATAGCGCTCATGGTCGCCCCAAATCGAACGCGCCTGGCCCGGCCAAGAATCCAGAATGACCAGATTACCATCGGTGGCGCCTTCCAGAATATTACCTTCGTTATCGACTAGCGCGGGCTTCACACCAAAGAATGGCGTGGTCGCTGAGCCTGGTTTTAGCGCGGTAGCGCCCGGCAGCGGGGCGATCATGATGCCGCCGGTTTCGGTTTGCCACCAAGTATCAACGATGGGGCATTTTTCGTTACCGATCACGCGGTAGAACCACTCCCAGGCTTCCGGATTGATGGGCTCACCCACAGAGCCCAGCAGCCGAAGACTATCGCGCTTACTGGAATCCATCACGTTGTCGCCATGGGCCATCAGTGCACGCACCGCGGTGGGCGCAGTATAAAGAATGTTGACGTTGTGCTTATCAACGATATCGCCCATACGGCCATGGGTGGGATAGCTGGGAACACCCTCGAACATCAGGGTCGTTGCACCGTTAGCCAATGGCCCATAAACGATATAGCTATGCCCGGTGACCCAGCCCACATCGGCGGTACACCAGTAAATTTCACCCTCTTGATAGTCGAACACGTACTGGTGGGTCATGGCCGCGTAGGTGAGGTAGCCGCCGGTGGTGTGCTTCAAGCCTTTAGGCGCCCCGGTAGAACCCGAGGTGTAGAGGATAAATAGCGGGTCTTCGGCCCCCATGGCTTCCGGCTCACACTCGCTGGACTGCTTGTCGACGAGTTCGTCGAACCAGACATCGCGGCCGTCTTTCCACTCGATATCACCACCGGTACGCTTCACTACCAGCACGTTCTTGCACACGTCCGTGCCTTCACGGGTCAACGCGGCGTCTACGTTCTCCTTCAGCGGCACATGTTTGCCACCGCGCACCGACTCATCCGCGGTAATCACCAGCTTGGAGTCAGCACCGATCACCCGCTGAGCAACGGCATCTGGTGAGAAACCACCAAACACCACCGAGTGCACGGCACCGATGCGCGCACAGGCGAGCATCGCCATGGCGGCTTCGGGGATCATCGGCATATATAGGGTGACGGTATCGCCTTTACCGATACCCAGCTCTTTGAGCGCGTTGGCTAGCTGGTTCGTACGCGCGTGAAGCTCGCGGTAGCTGATGTGCTTGGATTCATCGGGATTATCGCCTTCCCAGATGATCGCTGTCTGATCGCCACGCTTTTCTAAATGGCGATCCAGACAGTTGGCGCTGACGTTGAGCAAACCGTCCTCAAACCAGCGAATATCGACGTTGTCACGCGCGAAAGAGGTATTTTTAATTTTGCTGGGCGCTTTAATCCAGTCCAGGCGTTTGGCCTGCTCGGCCCAGAAGCCTTCCGGATCGTCCATCGACTGCTGATACATGGCCTCATACTTGGTTTTATCGGCCCAGGCATTGGCGGCGAAATCATCGCGCACCGGATAGACGTTCTGTTGATCGCTCATAAAATTGCCTCTTTCCGTGAAAATGCACTCTCTAAGAACTGTAGTCGATAGGATGTTTTATGGGGCTTGTTGGCCATTATCGAGCGTATCGACTGCTATTAATGTCCCCCTAGCATAAACCTCCTCGCGCAGGCTTCCCTTTAGACATTGGTATTAACAATTTTTATTTAAAAAACAGCAATTTATAAACACCTCACGGGTTAGCTTCCGGGCGATAGACCAAGGTCTTAGCGCAGTGGCGGCAACGATAGCGACGCCCGTTTGCCACTAAAGCATGACGCCGGGAAGTGAATCGATGAAATTGGCAACCACACTGATAGCGGTAAGGGGCTGGCTGAGCCTGCTGAATATCGAACTGGTGAGTCACATTGGGCGCTAAACCGAATAAATCCCGCATCACCGTTTTCCATTCCCGTCCGTGGGGTTTCAAACGCGGCCCGTTATCTAAATGAAACACCAGCCAGTGAGCCATTTCGTGGGGGATAATCTCTTCAAAAAAGGCCGCGCGGTTTTCACGCAACAATACCGGGTTAAAGCGCAAGCCGCGCCCCAAATGCGCCTGCCCGGCCGAAGCACCACGCAGGTTAAACAGTACGTTTGGCATGGGTAACGTCGGGCATACTTCACAGCATCGCTGCCACGCCTGCTCGACGCGCACACGCGCGGCACGCTGCAGCTCGGTTTCCGTCATGGCCGCTAGCTCAGCCGCTGGCCAGGGGGGCAGTGGTTTAGTATGCATTAGTGATAAACTAGCCGTTATAGGTTCCTAGTGACTGATGACTACCGATTCGCATTAACGAGGCTTTACCCATGGCAGAGCGCAGCGACACGTCCGACACGAACACGCCCCCGCAGCCACTGCTCGAGGATGAGCAACTGGACAGACTGGATGACTTCCTCGACTCGGAGCAAGTCGATGAAGACGCCCTGGACCTGATCTCCGCTCACGGTTTTTTAGTGGCGCTTGCCGTCGCCCCTAGCGAAGTGCCACCCACCCAGTGGCTAGCTGAGCTCTTTCAGGGCGAGCCGCGCTATGCCGACGATGCCGAGCGTGATGAGATTATCACCCTGCTGACTCTCCTGCGTGACAATGCAGTGGCAGTGCTCGAACAAGGTGGCTTACCCGAACTCCCCTTTGAGCTCACGCTGGGCGGCGAGCCTGCCGAAGAGACACCGATTGGCGACTGGTGTGCGGGCTTCATGGAAGGCGTCTTCAGCGATGAAAGCGCTTGGTTTCAGGACGATGAAGAAGCGGCAGCCACACTACTGCTGCCGTTTATGCTGCTCTCCGGCTTATTCGATGATGAACCCGATATGGCCGAGCTGGCAAACGATCAAGCGCGCCAGGAGTCATTGGTGGTGCAGCTGCCTGAGCTCGTTTTAGACCTTTACCTGCATTACCGCGTACCGCCAGAAACCGCTAAACCTAAACCGCGCAAAAAGACGCCTGCCAAAGGCAAAAAGCGCTAACGTAATCCCGGCGCTTATTTAAGCCGCATGATGACGCCATCCAATAATCCATAGATCCACTCGCGGGCGCGCTGCCCCCAGGGGCGCGCCGCCCAAGCCTTGGCATCTACCTCTTGGCTGGCGGCAAAATTACGTTCAAAAAGCTCGCGTACGCTTTCCGCCAACTGGGGGTCTAGCGCCTCTTGGTTGGCCTCTAAGTTCCAGTGCAAATTCCAGTGATCAAAGTTACACGAACCAATGCTCACCCACTCATCGGCAAGCACGAACTTGGCATGGATAAAGGTGGGCTGAAATTCAAAGATGCGCACCCCCGCTTTCAACAGTGATTGGTAGAAGCGCTGCCCGGCATAGCGCACCCCTGGGTGGTCATGCTTGGCCCCCGGCAGCAGCAGACGCACATCAATGCCCCGCCGAGCGGCCCGCACCAGACGCCGCCGCAACGCAAACGTCGGTACGAAATAGGGCGTGCATAGCCATAACCGTGTCTCCGCCCGATTAACGCGGTCATGCAATGAATGGCGTATCGCTTGATAGCGATAGCCACGCGCAGACATCGCCCGCCCCGGCAGGCCATTGGCATGCAGCCGTGGTTCACGCCGTGCGGGCAGCGTGCCTGCACTGTCGTCACCTTTCTCGGCACGGGTCAGCCGTGAACTCCACAGCCGCCGAAATAGCTGCTCCCAATCGGCGACCACGGGACCATCGATACGCAGGGCAATTTCATACCAGGCGTTCAAAAACTCATCCACCGCGCCAAAGCCACCGGTAAACGCCAGCTCACCATCAATCACGACTATTTTGCGATGATCACGGCTTAAATTAAGCGCCAAAGAGTGGAAGCCTATCGGGTTAAAAAAGCGTAGCTTGACACCGCCCTGCCTCAACCGCTGACGCTCCTCGCTGGTGAGGCCCATCGAGCCATACCCGTCGAGCAGCAAATAGACGTCGACCCCGCACTGCGCAGCATTAATCAGGGCAACGCTTACCTGTTCGGCTAGCTCGCCTGACTCCATCAGGTAGAGTTCAACCAAAATATAGTGCTGCGCGGCGTGTACCGCTTCAAACATGGCTGGCAGAAAGCGCGAGGCCTCTGGCAGCAGTGTAAATTGATTACCTTCTCGCCACGCATTTTGCATGGGTGCTCCTTGCGTTAGCGCTGACAAGTGAGCCGATTAGCGCACTAATGAGCGATGGACGTACATATCATAGCGGCTGGTTTTACCCTCCAGCGTATGTTGTGGCGCGGGGCCAGCGATAGGCGGGGCCTTGATGGGCCGTTTGACGACCACTCGATGGGTGGCAACATCCAGCGCCGCTTCCAGCAGGCGCGGGGCATCGTCGTCATCCCCAGCCAACTCACGAAACAGGCGCATCTCTTTTTTCACCAGCGCCGATTTTTCGCGGTGGGGAAACATCGGATCGAGATGAATTACCTGCGGCTCAAAATGAGCACTGGCAACAAGCGCCGCCAGCGATTGAGCCGCATCGCCATGACGCAGCGTCATTCGGGCGGCAATATCCGCCGTGTCGCTATGCCTTGAAGCACGTTTTAGGCCATCGTCCAACAGCGCTGCAATCGCCGCGACCCGTTCAATCAACAGCACTTGGGCACCGAGACTGGCTAACACAAACGCATCGCGGCCTAGCCCTGCCGTGGCATCTACAATGCTAGGTGATACGCCCTTGGCTAGCCCACAGGCCTTGGCAACGAGCTGACCCCGCCCACCGCCAAAGCGTCGCCGATGGGCCGCTTTGCCCGCCACAAAATCGACGCTGAGCGGTTTGCCGTAGCGCTTTTCATCACCGACCAGCGCCAACCCTTCTTCGTTCTGCACTAATCGCAGGCCGTCAGGCAGAACGATGCTCTCGACATTAGTCTCAACATCGCTCTTCACAAAGCTCATGCGGGCTTTTTCCAAGCCACGTCGTTGCGCAGATATACCGGTTGCACCAAGTGTGCAGCCTGCCCCAGCCCGGCGGCAACATCGCGCGCCGCCAGCCAGGCCATCTCTTCGGCCCGGGGCTCTAAATCAACCAAATGCTGGGGCATGCTTAGCTGCACATCGACATGAAACCGCTCCCACAGCGAAAAGCCACTGCCCACGCCTACCCAATCGGTTTCATCGCCGGGCAGTTTCAGTGCCTCAGGGGCCAGCACGGCCTCGGCACTCATCGGCGTAATCGTATCTTTCAGGCAGTGCCAGGTCGCCGCGTAGATTTCACCCATACGGGCATCCAGGGCGGTGACCACATGCCGGAGGTGGTAGCGACGATGGGCCTGAAGCGCCAGCGCTTCCAGCGTCGATATGCCCAGGAGAGGGCAGTCGAGGCCAAACGCCAGCCCTTGGGCGGCGCCCGCCGCGATACGCAGTCCGGTGAACGAACCCGGGCCACGACCAAACGCGACGGCATCGAGCTGAGAAGGCGTTATCTGCGCTTCAGCAAGCACTTCATCCACCATCGGCAGTAACCGACGGGTATGGGCACGGGGCGTCATCTCAAAACGCGCCAAGCACGTAGCCCCCGCCTCGTCTTTGCGCAGCAGGGCTGCCGAACAAGCGCTAGAAGAGGCATCAAGGGCAAGCAGGTGTAACGGCATAACAAATGGCCACTCGAGAGAAAGATGGCGGCATTATACCTTTGTCACGCCACCACGACGATGGCCCGCCTAAGCGGGCCATTCTAAAGGTGTAAAACCGATGCTATTCACCCATCGTGTGGGCTTATTAACTGAGCGCTTCTTTCACCTGACGGGTAATGTCGGTCACGCTGCCCACGCCTTCAATGCGGTGGTATTGGGGAGCGCTTTGCGGGTCCTGCGCGGCCCATTGCTGGTAATAATCGACCAGCGGTGCCGTTTGATCGTGATAGACCGACAGGCGATTACGCACCGTGGACTCCTGGTCATCCTCGCGCTGAATAAGGGTTTCGCCCGTAACGTCATCTTTACCCGGCTCTTTAGGCGGGTTGTGATCAACGTGATAGACCCGGCCCGACGCCTGATGAACACGACGCCCCGCCAAGCGGCTAACGATCTCTTCATCGGGGACCGCAATTTCCACCACGTGATCCAGTTTGACACCGCCTTCTTTCATGGCATCCGCCTGGGGAATGGTGCGAGGGAAGCCATCGAACAGAAAGCCGTTTTCGCAATCTGGCTGACTGATACGCTCTTTGACCAGATCAATGATGATGTCGTCAGACACCAGGCCACCGCTGTTCATGATCTCTTTTACTTTGAGGCCTAGCTCGGTGCCATCTTTTATGGCCGTGCGCAGCATGTCTCCGGTGGAAATCTGAGGAATCTTGAACTGCTCGCAAATAAACTGAGCTTGAGTCCCCTTCCCCGCGCCGGGGGCACCCAACAGGATTAAACGCATGGCTCTGCTCCTTGAAATTCTTAGTATGTAAAGTGGGTATGAAAATGAGTATGGAAAATCTGTTAACCGACAATAACCGCGCCTCTCAGGCGACACAACTCCCCAAAAGCCTGAGAGACACGCTTTTATTTCAATTTTTTTAAATTAAAACAGCCAAGTGGCTTAAAACTACCACTTTGGTCGCCCTGCTTGCCATTGAACAAACACAAGCGGCGCCCCGAGGGGCGCCGCTTGTAAGGCTCTATCGCTACCAATTACAGCAGTAAACGACGGATATCGGTCAACACATCTGCCAGGAAGGCAGTAAAGCGAGCCGCATCGGCGCCATTGATCGCCCGGTGATCATAGGAGAGCGATAGCGGCATCATTAAGCGCGGCTGGAAGGCGCTGCCATCCCACACCGGCTTCATCTGCGCTTTGGACACACCCAAGATGGCCACTTCCGGCGCGTTGACGATCGGTGTAAACGCCGTGCCACCGATCGAGCCGAGGCTCGAAATGGTGAAGCAGCCGCCAGTCATTTCATCGCGCTTGAGCTTTTTGGTCTGGGCTTTCTTACCCAGCTCGGCCATTTCCTTGGCAATCTCGATCAAGGACTTTTTGTCGGCATCACGAACGACCGGCACCATCAGGCCATCGGGTGTGTCGACGGCGATACCGATATGGACGTAGTTCTTCCATACCAGCGTGTCGCCATCGCCTTTCAGGCTGACGTTGAACTGCGGGAATTTACGCAGCGCAAAGGCACAGGCTTTGACCATAAAGGGCAGTGGCGTTAGCTTGGCGCCCTGCGCTTCTGCTTCGGCCTTCATCGCCTTACGGAAAGCTTCCAGCTCGGTAATGTCCGCTTCGTCGAACTGCGTGACGTGGGGAACATTGAGCCAACTGCGGTGCAGATTGGTCGCGCCCATCTTGAGCAGGCGCCCCATCGGCTTCTCTTCCACTTCACCAAACTGGCTGAAGTCGACTTCCGGAATCGGCGGAATACCCGCTCCACCGGTCGCCGCGGTGGTAGCGCCTGGCTGCGCTTTGCTTTGATTGGCAATCGCCTGCTTCACGTAGGACTGTACGTCCTCTTTAAGCACGCGATCTTTCGGCCCACTGGGCTTAACCAGCCCCAAGTCGACACCCAGTTCACGAGCCAGCATACGCACCGCAGGGCCAGCGTGAACCAGCTTGCCATCACGCGGCTTGTGGGCCGCCATCTGCGCTTCTGGGCTAGGCGTGCCTGCCGGAGATTCAGCCGACTTGGTCTGCTTATCTTGGCTAGGCTTGTCCTGCTTGGCATCCGCTTTTTCAGGCGCGGCTTTTTTCGGTGCCGCTTTCTTGGCACCCGTGACTTCCATATAGCCGATCACGTCGCCTTCAGAGACGGTGTCACCCTCTTTAACGGTAAGCTCAATAAGCTTGCCTTTATACGGGCTTGGCACGTCCATGGAGGCTTTGTCGGACTCCAGTGTGATCAACGGATCTTCTTCGTTGATCTCATCACCGGCGGCTACGCCAATCTCGATGATGGGTACGTCAGAAGCGCCCGAAAGATCCGGCACGCGAATTTCTTTGCGCTCCGGCTCGCCGCTAGCGGCCTCTTCCTGGTCATCCTCTTCAGTCGATTCTTCTGGCTCGCTGTTGGCTTGGCTAGAGGACGGCTCTGAAGAGTCGCTCTCTTCCGGCGCATCTTCGCTATCGTCGCCGCCTTCGCCCGCGATCTCCATTTGCCCGATCACGTCGCCTTCAGAAACCGTGTCACCCTCTTTGACGGTAAAGCTAACGATTTTACCGCTGTAGGGGCTGGGTACATCCATGGAGGCTTTATCAGACTCCAGGGTAATCAGCGTATCTTCAGCTTCAACCTCATCACCTTCACCCACGGCGACTTCAATGATTTCAACGCTATCGGAACCGCCGAGGTCGGGCACCTTGATATCAACGGTTTGCTTACCACCGGCTGATTTCTTGGCAGCAGGCTTCTCGGCCTGTGGCTTTTCTTCTTTGGTCTTTTCTTCTTCGCCTGGAGCTGCTTCTGGTTCAGCGTCGCTGCTGCTCTCTTCGCTACTGCTGTCGCCGCCGCCTTCCACTTCCAGCTCGACGATATCGTCCCCTTCGGAAACGCTATCGCCTTCTTTGACCAGCACCTTGATGACCTTGCCGCCTTTCGGCGCAGGGACATCCATGCTGGCTTTGTCGGATTCCAGAGTGATCAGGGTGTCTTCCGCTTCAATGACGTCGCCTACTGACACCGCAATCTCGATGATTTCGACATCGGTATCGCCACCGATATCGGGAACTTTGATGATTTCGCTACTCAAGGTCGCGCTCCTTCCAAATCGGATCGAGCCGGTGGGCATCCGCCCACCGGGCAGCGTTTAGCTAGTCAGCGGGTTAGGCTTATTGGCGTCAATGCCATACTTCTTAAGCGCTTCACCGACGTGCTTGCGATCAATATCGCCGCGATCAGCCAGCGCACGCAGCGCTGCTACCGTCACGAAGTAGCGATCCACTTCGAAGAAGTAGCGCAGCTTCTCGCGGGTATCTGAACGGCCAAAGCCATCGGTACCCAGTACAGTGTAGTCACCCGGTACCCAGGCGCGCACTTGATCCGCGTAGAGTTTCATGTAATCGGTTGACGCGATAATCGGCCCATCACGCCCTTCCAAGCACTTAGTGACGTGGGGCTTGTTGGCCTCGGCATCCGGGCTTAAGAAGGCTTCACGATCCAGCAGCAGCGCTTCACGACGTAGCTCGTTAAAGCTGGTCACGCTCCAGATGTCGGCGCCGATGCCCCAATCGTTCTCAAGCAGCGTGGCAGCCTCTTCGACTTCGCGAAGGATCGTGCCAGAGCCCAGCAGTTGGACGCGGCCTTTGTCACCCTTGGTTTCGCGCAGGAGGTACATACCTTTGACGATGTCGTCAGCTGGTACGTTTTCCAGCGCCGGGTGCTCATAGTTCTCGTTCATCACGGTCAGGTAGTAGAAGCAGTTCTCCTTGTCGGTGAACATACGCTTCAAACCATCCTGCAGAATCACGGCCACTTCATGGGCGTAAGTCGGGTCGTAGCTGCGGCAGTTGGGAATGGTGGACGCCTGGATCAGGCTGTGGCCATCCTGGTGCTGCAAACCTTCGCCGTTGAGCGTGGTACGCCCGGCGGTGCCGCCGACCATAAAGCCGCGCGCCTGCAGATCACCTGCCGCCCAAGCCAAGTCACCGATGCGCTGGAAGCCGAACATCGAGTAGTAGATGTAGAACGGCAGCAGCGTGACGTTGTTGTTGCTGTAGGAAGTCGCGGCAGCGATCCAGGCAGACATTGCACCGGCTTCCGTAATGCCCTCTTCGAGAATCTGACCTTTCTGATCCTCGCGGTAGAACATGATCTGGCCTTTATCGACCGGCTCGTACTTTTGGCCTTCCGAGGTGTAGATACCCAATTGGCGGAACATACCTTCCATACCGAAGGTACGCGCTTCATCAGGGATGATCGGCACCACGTGCTTACCGAGTTTCTTATCTTTCACCAGGCCGTTCAGAACACGCACAAACGCCATGGTGGTGGAAACTTCGCGCCCTTTCGAGCCACCCATTTGCGAGGCAAAGGTCTTATCTTCGAGGCTAGGAATCTCCAATGCCTCAAAGTCGCTTTGACGGCTGGGCAAGTAACCGCCCAGGCGCTCGCGCTGCAGGTGCATGTACTTAAGCTCGGGAGAGTCCTCTTCCGGCTTGTAGTAGGGAACGTCTTTCAACTGCTCATCGGTGATGGGGATACCGAAGCGGTCACGGAAGGTTTTGAGCGCTTCATACTCCATGCTCTTGACCTGGTGCGCTTCGTTGGCCGCTTCGCCATCGCCGCTACCCATACCGTAGCCTTTGACGGTATGCGCCAGAATCACCGTGGGCTTGCCGTTAGAGGTATTCACGGCTTCGTGATAGGCCGCATAAACCTTGAACGGGTCGTGACCACCGCGGTTGAGCTTCCAGATATCTTCGTCAGAGAGGTCGTTGACCATCGCTTCGGTTTCTGGGTATTTGCCAAAGAAGTGCTCACGGGTATAAGCACCGCCGTTGGCTTTGTAGTTCTGGTACTCGCCGTCGACCGCTTCGTCCATACGTTTTTGAAGGATGCCTTTCTTGTCCTTCTCGAACAGCGGATCCCAGTGGCGGCCCCAGACGACCTTGATCACGTTCCAGCCAGCGCCACGGAAGACGCCTTCGAACTCGTCCATCACCCGCGAGTTACCGCGCACAGGGCCGTCAAGGCGCTGCAGGTTACAGTTGATGACGAAGATCAGATTGTCGAGGTTTTCACGGCCCGCCAGCGAAATAGCGCCCAGGGATTCCGGCTCGTCGCACTCGCCGTCGCCCATGAAGCACCAGATCTTGCGGTCATACATGTCTTTCAGCTCACGATGATGCAGGTACTTCATCACGTGCGCTTGATAAATGGCCTGAATGGGGCCAAGACCCATCGATACCGTGGGGAACTGCCAGTAGTCCGGCATTAACCACGGGTGTGGGTAGGAAGAGAGACCATCGCCATCGACTTCCTGGCGGAACTTGTCCATCTGCTCTTCAGAAAGGCGCCCTTCCAAATAGGAACGCGCGTAAATACCCGGCGCCACATGGCCCTGGATATATACCAAGTCACCAGCGAAATCCCCTTGGGGTGCGCGGAAGAAGTGGTTAAAGCCTACGTCATACAGCGTGGCAGATGACATAAAGCTGGCAATGTGGCCACCCAGGCCTGGCTTGGCGCGGTTATTACGAATGACCTGTGCAATGGCGTTGTAACGGATCAAAGAGCGAATACGGCGCTCCATGAACAAATCGCCAGGCATCGGTGCTTCGCGGTGAACCGGGATCGTATTGCGGTGCGGGGTTGTCACCGAGAAGGGTACCTTCATCCCGTCCCGGCGCAGGCGATCCGCCAAGCGGGTCATCAGGTAGCGGGCACGATCCTCGCCCTCACGATCCAATACCGATTCTAGGGAATCAATCCATTCCGTAGTTTCGATCGGATCGAGATCTTCTCTTGTCTCCAGACTCATAGAGGTCTCTCCGAATGACGATAAATGACAATTAGCCCCGCTACCCTGAAGGGCCTGGGGCGGCGGTGTGGAAGCCCACCACGCGCTAACATTCTGCCGGTGAATAAACGCCGGATAGTTGTTTTAGCTCTACATTCAACAAGCTACGTACACACTGATGTAGTAAAGCTACACAAATGTCGTAAAAGTTAGCCTTTTGTATAGGTGAAGATACCGCAAAGTCGCCACGCTGCCAATTCTGTGACCGCGGAAAAGCCTATCGAAAACAAACTATTGCACTGCAACATAAGCAGATTATGGCGCCTTCCCAAGGGTATTAACGAGGTCAGTAATTGTAATTAAACTACCGTTTTATTTCTTTGTGCGATAACCACTTAATTAGCCACTTAACCTTTTCGTTCTAGCGTTCAGCCGCTGGTGGAAATAGGCCCAATCGAAGGCTGGCCCTGGGTCGGTTTTTCGCAGTGGCGCTACATGAGCGTGGCTGGTAATGCGCGTGCGATCGAGCTGCGGGTAGCGCTTCATTAGCCACGCCGTGGCCTCTATCAAGGCAGTGTACTGAGCGAAGGTGTAGGGGGTGACATCGTCCCCTTCAAGCTCAATCCCCACTGAGAAATCATTGAGCGCCGTGCGCCACTTTCGCTGCTGATGATCCCGCCAGCAGGAGCGCCCGGCATGCCAGGCACGCTGATCGGTGTCGACAAATTGAACGCACTCACCGTCGCGGCGAATCAGCAGGTGCGCAGAGACTCGCAAATGGGCTATGTCAGCGAAAAAAGGGTGTGCCTCTGTCGCCAACTGGTTAGTAAATAGCGCCTCAATGGCATCACCGCTAAACACGCCAGGAGGCAAGCTGATTGCATGCAGAAGCAGCAGCGAGACCTCGTCGCTGGGTCGAGCATCACAATTGGGGGAGACGACATGCCGGGCGCTTTTCCACCAGCCACTTCTCGGTTGTTGCTCGTCCACGCGCGCACTCTCCTTTTCGTTAGCGCTCACTTTCATGGCGCGATTTCACTATACTGCCGCTTACACTTGACGACGTTCAGAGAATTCACTGCCATGCATTATCAATCCGCTCTTGCAGAAGAAATCCGCGCCAGCGCTGCTCGCCTGCTAGCCGAAGACGTTGGCCCGGGTGATATTACCGCGCAATTGATCCCTGAACACCAGTGGGCGACTGCTGAAGTGATTACCCGTGACGCCGCGGTGCTGTGTGGCGCGGCCTGGGTGGATGAGCTGTTTCGCCGCCTGGATAGCCGAGTGAGCGTGACGTGGCTAGCCGCCGACGGCGATAAGCTTGAGCCTGGGCAGTGTTTTTTAACCTTGGAAGGCCCGGCTCGCGTGCTACTCACCGGCGAGCGTGCGGCACTTAACGTGCTGCAAACACTCTCAGCGACTGCCACCGCCACCCGCGCTTACGTCGACCTGATCGAAGGCACGGGTGTCCGCCTGCTCGATACCCGCAAAACGCTGCCCGGTATGCGTTTGGCGCAAAAATACGCCGTCACCTGCGGCGGTGGGCACAACCACCGCATTGGCCTGTGGGACGCATTTTTGATCAAAGAGAACCACATTGCTGCCTGCGGCGGTATTCAGGCGGCGATTACCCAGGCCCGCCAGCTAGCCAGCGACCTGCCGGTGGAAGTGGAGGTAGAAACCTTTGAGGAACTCGACCAGGCCCTGGCCGCGGGCGCCGATATCGTCATGCTCGATAACTTCGCCATTGAAGACTTGCATGTCGCTGTGGAAATTAACGGCGGTCGGGCAACCCTGGAGGCTTCAGGCAATGTGGATGCTGCCACACTGCGTGCCATCGCCGACACGGGCGTTGAATGCATCTCCAGCGGCGCACTGACCAAGGACATCGCCTCCATCGACCTTTCCATGCGAATTACCCGCAGCTATCGCGTGTAACGATCAAGTTTCAACAGCATTGAGCGGTTTGGAGAGCTTATAGCGCTTTAGCCGCTCTCCGCTGCGCTCGACCCACTGCTCGCCGTGGTTTTCCCAGCCGCGGCGCATGAGACGCTCATAAAGCATCGAACTGGCCTCTATCTCCACCTTGCCCTTGCCCTCTTCTAGCAGCATCCGCTCTGCGTGCACCAGCAGGGTGGTACCAATGCCACGGCCGGTGAGGGAGGGCCAGACATAGAGCGTTTCAATGCGACCAGCGTCTAGGTCTACTTCCAGAAACCCCACACAGCGCCCATCGCAGGTCGCAATTAATGTGGTATACAGCGCTTGGCGTACGGCCCAGGCGCTGCCTTCTCTGGGGAGCGCCTGGGCCCACGCCCGCCGTTCATCCAGCGTATAGTGGGTGGCCGCCCCTTGCATCACGGCATGATAAAACACTTCAGCTTGGTCAGCGGCATCACGCGCCAGGGCTGCGCGATACATCACTCGCGCACTCGTTGGGGCTTGCTGCTCATCGCTATTACTCATGTATCACCTCTGCGCTGTTCAGCTAACCATTGATCACTGTCTATCAAGCAAGACCTTTTCGGTCATGCTCTACTGGGTCATGTTCAAGCCTTCGAGCTGCTTTATACTGGGCTTCTGGCTAAATTTCTAACAACGTTGCTGATTAAGCTTCTGCTCAGCCCTTCACGGCCCGACCCGACGCCGATTCATCCTAGTAAAAGGCAGTGTGATGGACAATGTCCCTAACAGCGAGCACTTTACGCTTTCGCCCATTGGTCACTTGGTCAGTGACTACCCCGACAAATTCGGCATTCCGCGCCAGCCGGGGCTAGCACCCGCAGCTAACGCAAGGCTTGTTCTCGTCGCCCCCTATAATGATCCACTTGCGGTGCGCGGCTTAGAAGACTTCAGTCACCTATGGCTAACCTTCATCTTTCATCAAAGCCCTCAGCGCTGGTCGCCTCTCGTTAGGCCACCCCGCTTGGGCGGTAATAAAAAAGTAGGCGTATTTGCCAGTCGCAGCACCCACCGCCCTAATCGCTTAGGGCTATCACTGGTAAGGCTCGTCGGTATCGACACGCAGCAAGGTGTCGTATTACATCTACAGGGCGGTGACTTGGTGAGCGGCACCCCGGTGGTCGATATCAAACCCTACTTGCCCTGGGCTGAGTCTCAGCCGGATGCGCAAGCCGGCTTTGCGCCGCAGGCACCCCCACTGCTGGCAGTCTCTTTCCACCCGTCGGCTCTGGATACACTCGCCCAGCGTGACGATAGCGCCTCGCTGTACGCCCTCATCGAGCAGGTGCTAAGCCAAGACCCACGGCCCGCCTATAAACAAAAAGGGAGCGATTCTGAGCGCCTTTACGGCGTTCGATTACGCGACGTGGACGTTAAGTTTCGCCAGCACCAAAAAGGCGAAGCCACCACCTTGGAGGTGATGGCTATCGATACTTACGCCGCGCAATAAACGCGTGGCAATGATTTAAGCCGGAAAAGTGATCCCCAGGCGGCGCCCGACTTCTTCGTACGCCTCAATCACGCCACCCAGCCCTTGGCGGAAGCGATCCTTATCCAGCTTTTCGCGGGTATTGGCGTCCCACAGGCGACAACCATCCGGCGAAAACTCATCCCCCAGGACGACCTCCCCTTTGAAGACACCGAACTCGAGCTTGTAGTCCACCAACAGCATATCGCCCTCGGCAAACAGCGCCTTGAGGATATGATTGACCTTGAAAGTCAGCGTCTTCATCTTGGCTAACTGTTCGGGGGTTGCCCAGCCAAAGGTTTCCGCCAGCGACTCGTTGATCATCGGGTCGCCCTTCTCGTCATTCTTTAAGAACAGCTCGAACGTCGGCGGCGTCAGTGCGATGCCCTCTTCCACCCCGAGACGTTTCACCAAGCCACCCGCGGCGATATTACGCACCACACACTCCACCGGGATCATCTGCATCTTCTTGACCAGACTCTCGGTGTTAGAAAGCTGCTTTTCAAAGTGAGTGGGAATACCCGCTTCCTGCAAGCGCTCCATAATGAAGGCGTTAAAAATGTTATTGACCATGCCTTTACGGGCTAGCGACTCCATCTTTTTGCCATCGAAGGCGCTAGTGTCATCCCGAAAATTAAGCACCAACAAATCCGGATCGTCGGTGGTATACACAGATTTCGCCTTACCGGCGTAGAGTTCTTGGCGCTTTTCCATGGGGGCTCCGTCAGGAAACAAGGATCAATAAATTAACGTAAGTAACCGGAAACACGCTCAAGCAGTTCGCGCTGGTCATCGGTGCTGAATGCCCGTTCGCTGGCATTGATAGCCCGCAAAATCGTCTGGTCGCCGTTAGGCTGCAGGGCAAGACGGATCTCTTGAGACATCTTGCGCACATCCGCGCTGAACACGATTTGTAGCGGGTTACGATTGCGCTCGGTTTCGGTCATATATTCAACCAGGAACTCATGACTATTGGGGTCTGAAGCCAGTAAGTCGCGCTGTCCTTCCTGAGCAAAATCCAACTCCAGGTAATGATTCAGTTCAGCCCAAACACGGTCGATGGGCTGCGGAATGACCACTTCCCACTCGTCACCCTGCTGGCGGACTTGCATCGTTTGCTCATCATTGAGGCGCTGGGCGGTCCAGGACGAGGACACGCTGGCCGATGCACTGCGGGCATTTAGGTGGCTCTCTAAAGCGTCCAGGCAGCTAGCCATGGTTCGCCCACCGCTTTCGCAGCGCACTTCGCTGCTGCCAGCGCGCAATGCACTTTGCAGTCGTATTTCCGCCTGTGAAGTGACAATCACACCCTGGGAGGCACTGCTTTCCTGTACCGCTAACTGTCGACTACGGACAAACTCTACCAACTGGGGCCACACCGTACCGGTATCGGCGGCCACCACTAGCCAGGTTTGATCACCCACTTCGCGGCGCTCAACGTATTCAGGCTCTAGCCCACTGCCAATGGCCAGTGATTGGGGCGGACGAATTTCTGCCGCTTCGTCAAGCCGTGTCCCTTGGGTGGCGGCTTGAGGAACCGGCAGCGCGTCACGGTAACGTTGGGTATTGCGGGTCTCTGGCAACACCAGCGGAGGCGCCGGAGCAGCCTCGGTGTAGTCCAAGTTACGGTCATGGTAAAAACCATCCCGTGCGCAACCAGAGAGCGCGACAGCCGCGGCAAGTGCCAGCGGGACCCATTTAAGCGCACGTATTTCAAGCACAGAGCTCATCAAGCCACCTTAAGTCAACAAATCAGGTACCCAGCTCAACTTATTGCTGAGCTGGGTAGCAAAGGGTATTGCGCCAGGTTACTCCTCTACGACGCCTGCCATCTGCAGCGCTTCGCTCACCGTGGCGTGGTACTTTTCAGACAGCCAAGTTAGCGGTAAACGAAGTCCTGCGTCCGCATAACCCATGCGATTAAGCGCCCACTTCACGGGAATAGGATTCGACTCTATGCCCAAATTGGTGTGTAGCGGCATCAGACGGGTATTAATCTGATGAGCTTTATCAGCATCACCGGCCACGGCAGCGGTACACAGATCATGCATCGCCCGTGGGGCAACATTCGCCGTCACGGAGATATCGCCATGGCCACCCATCAACATAAAGTCACAGGCGGTCGCATCGTCGCCGGAGTAGAGCATAAAACCACTGCCCTTTAGGCGTGAGATTAGATCTTCCGCACGCTCCAGGTTCCCTGTCGCGTCTTTCAAACCAATAATATTATCCACATCGGCCAAGCGTAAGACGGTCTCGTTGTAGAGATCAGAGCAGGTACGGCCCGGCACGTTATATAGAATCACCGGCAGCTTGCTGCCCTCGGCGACTGCTTTAAAGTGCTGGTAGAGGCCTTCCTGGGTGGGTTTGTTGTAATAAGGACATACTGACAAACAGTAGTCGGCACCCACCTCACCAGCGTAGCGGGCTAGCTCAACCGCTTCCGACGTCGCATTGGCGCCGGTGCCCGCAATCACGGGAATGCGGCCATCGACCTCTTCTACCACGCTGCGGATCACATCAAAGTGCTCGGCAAACGACATGGTAGTGGGTTCGCCTGTCGTGCCAGCGGCCACGATGCCATCGGTGCCATTTTCGAGATGGAAGTTCACCAGACGACGAAGCGCCTCCCAGTCGATGTCGCCATTGACCTTCATAGGCGTCGCCAGGGCGACGATGCTGCCTGTGATCATCCGTTTATTCCTCACCAGCCAAAGTGTGATATCAATTATCGATATAGGGCACGTACTGGGTACATCACGTGCCCGGTATTGCTCAAAACTGGACGCTATCGTGTCATGAGCTTCAGGCGTTAGCGTGCCACAGAGAGCAAATGGTACTCAGGCGATTCGAGCCTGTACAGCGTAAAGCGGTGCGAGTTTGTCGCCAGCCTGATTTGAGCTTTGACAATGGCCCTTGGCTTACGTGTAATCGTGGCTACCCTTTGATTTTAACACCCACCCTCAAAAGGACGCTTTATGTCTGTTGAAATTGGTCAACCCGTTGCGGATTTTTCCGCCACCGCGACCGGTGATACCACCGTGACGCTGTCTGAACTGCGCGGTAAACAGGTGGTCGTTTACTTCTACCCCAAAGCCAGCACGCCAGGCTGCACCACCGAAGGGGGTGACTTTCGCGACCGTAAACCCGCCTTCGATGCTGCTAACACCGTCATCCTGGGCGTTTCCCGGGATGGGCTGCGAGCCCAGGAAAACTTCAAGGCCAAACAGGATTTTAACTTTGCACTTATCTCTGACAAAGACGAAAACGTCTGCACGCTGTTTGACGTCATAAAGCTCAAAAAGATGTACGGCAAGGAGCACCTCGGCATCGAGCGCAGCACCTTTTTGATCGACAAAGAGGGCAAATTGGCAAAAGAGTGGCGTGGCGTTAAAGTCCCGGGCCACGCTGACGAAGTGCTTACCGCCGCTGAAGCGCTCAACGCGGCTAGTTAGCCGTTATCCTGCCCCCTTATTACCCCGCGGGCGCCCTCAAGTGTTAATCGATCTTCTCTGCCGGGGCTTGCAGGCCTCGGCGCTCTTCTCGTTCGTGCATACTTCGCGGCCAGGCATAGACCAGCGCCTTTAGCAGCGTTGCCAAGGGGATAGCGAAGAAAATACCCCAAAAGCCCCAAATCCCCCCAAAGAACAACACCGCCACAATGATGGAGACGGGATGGATATTGTTGGTTTCAGAGAATAAAACCGGGGCTAATACGTTGCCATCGAGCGCCTGAATGACGCCATACGCTACCAGTACATACACAAACTCTTCACTAATACCGAAGTGAAAACCAGCGACCGCGGCCACCGGCAGCGTGGCGACCGCCGCGCCGATATAGGGCACCAATACGGAGAACCCCACCAATACCGCTAACAGCGCCGTATAGGGCAACCCAAAGAACGCAAAGGTAAAGAAGGTCACGGTGCCCACGATAATAATTTCAATGAACTTGCCGCGAATGTAGTTGGCAATTTGATCATCCATCTCACGCCAAATACGGGATAACAGCGTGCGCTTTTGGGGCAACAGTGAAAGCATGAAGCCCACCAACACGTCACGGTCTTTAAGCATAAAGAAGACTAAAATCGGTACCAACACCAGATAGATGATCACCGCCATGATGTTGCCTAGCGATGCCAGCGATAGGGTTAACGCACGCTGCCCTAACTGGCTAATTTCACGGCTCGCCACGCCTATCCAGTTCTGTATCTGGTCTGGCGTAATAATATTGGGGTAGCGCGCCTGCAACTCATCTAGCCAGCCCTGGCCACTGGCAAACATCCTAGGTGTTTCCTGCACCAGCCCCACGAGCTGATTCCAAATGAGCGGCATTAAAATAAACGCCAAGGTGAGCAGGACACTAATAAACGCCAGGAACACCATGATCACCGCAAGCAAATGTGGTAAACCACGCCGAGTTAGCGCACTCACTACGCCTTGCAGCAAAAACGCGATCACTAACGCGGTGAAAAACGGCGCCAACATACGGCCAAACAAGATAATCGCCGCAAAACCCGCCACCAGAACCACCAACAGAATCAGCGCTTCTTCATCGGAAAAATAGCGTTCAACCCAGCTTTTTAATATCGTGCGCAGGGTCATGAGTGCCCGTCCCCTGCCTTACGAATCCAATAGATATAGACATCGTCACGCTGTTCACGGCCTTCCAGGGTATGCGCACTCTGATCGGTAAACGATGCCATATCCCGCCATGAACCCGCGTCCGTTGAACGCACTTCCAGCAGCTGACCGGCGGCCAAGGTGCTTAAGGCTTGCTTCGCCTTTAGCAGGGGCAATGGGCAATGCAGCCCACAGGCATCAAGCACCGTGTCGGGATGAAAGGCCCTGGTTTGCTCAGACATGTACTCTCCCTCAAAATGACCGGCATAATCACGGCATTGTTGCATAAACTGTCTGTTTAGCGATTGATTTCACAAGGCCATCGATTTAACGGCACTTCCCCGCCTTTATCAATGTCACAGTTTTAAACAATGTCTTTAACCATTGCGTTTAAATAATGTCGTACTGTGAACGCTACGTTCAAACACTACCCATGAGGATGCCATGCCCACCTTTCGTACCGCTTACCCTGGCTGGATATGTGCGTTCGCTTGCGCCTGTGGCAGTTTGCTGTTTAGCCCTCAAAGCGTGGCCATCAACGATTACGGACTGCCAAGCCTGGGAGCGGCGTCTACCTCAGTCAGTAATGAAGAGTATCGGCTGGGTAGAGCATGGCTACGTCAGTTTCGTGCCCAGGCGCCTCAGTGGCAAGACCCTATTGCGAGCGACTACCTGGAAAGCCTGATTGCCCGGCTTGCGCCGCATAGTCAGATCAGCGGCCTGCGCACCATCACCGTCATGGTTGATAATGAGTCGCTTAACGCCTTCGCTGTTCCTGGCGGGGTGGTCGGCATCAACTCAGGGCTCTTCGCCTTTGCCGAAGATGAGGGCGCTTTTGTTTCGGTGCTGGCCCATGAGCTGGGTCACCTCTCTCAGCGTCACTACGCCAGGGGAAGCGCACGCGCCGCACAAACCCAACTGCCCGCCATGGCGGCGATGTTAGCCGGGATGCTGATTGCTGCCAGTGGTGCTGGCGACGCGGGCATGGCCGCCGCGATGGGCTCTCAGGCGGCGCTGATACAGGATCAGCTCAGCTATTCCCGCTTGTTCGAACAAGAAGCCGACAACATAGGCCTGCAGGCGATGGCTGACGCGGGTTACGACCCAGAAGCCATGGTGCGCATGTTCGCCGCGATGCAGCGCATGGCGCGCTTGCAGGGCGACACGCCGCCGGAGTTCTTGCTCACTCACCCGGTCACGGATAGCCGCTTAACCGCCGCCCAGGATCGCGCGGCGCAGCTCAACGTTGCCGATGCCTATACCAGCGACACGCTTTACGACATGATGCGCGCCCGCGCACTACTGAGCATTTACGCCAACTCGCCCCAGCAAGCGGCTTCACGACTTAACCGAGAAGGCGCAGACGAAATGGCCCAGCGCTACCTGGATGCCTTGATCGCTGCCCGCAATGGCCAGACGGCGACTGCCCTGCAACGTCTCGATCAGCTTGCTGACCAACAGCCTGACTTTGCCATGCTGCCAGCCTCGGCGGCGAGCGTCGCGCTAGAGGCCGGTCAATACGATGAGGCCATCCAGCGCAGCCAGCGTTTACTGCGCTTCATGCCCAATTATCTGCCTGCTCAACTGATACTCGCCGAAGCGCAGCTACAACGCGACCCACCTGCGGCCTATAACGGGCTACGCGATATGGCGGATCAACACCCTGATAACCCTCAAGTCTTCAATTTATTAGCGGAGGCTGCGGGACGCAGTGGCCATAATGGCTGGGGGCACCTAGCCCGCGCTGAACACTTGCAACTAACGGGCCGGATAGACAGCGGCATACGCCAGCTCTCTATTGCCCGTGACGCTGCTGAGCGCGACAACGATCAGCCGTTACTGGCCAGGATCGAGCAGCGCCGCGAGGCCTTTATTACCTATCGCGAGGCACTGGAAGAGTTTAACTAGGCTTATGTCATGACGAGCCCAGCACTTTGTCATCACGTGGTGCCTACCGATATGTCATTGCGAAGAGCGCAGCACGCGGCAATCTTAGCCAGCGGTGGCAAATAATCCCGAGATTGCTTCACTCCGTACGCAATGACATTTGTTACTCTTTCTTCACTAAGGATTGAAGTTAAGCATGCGCTCAAGGGGCTTCAAGGCCTGCAGGCGCAGCGCTTCATCGACCCGAATTTCACCGCTCCCCTCGCGTAGTGCGCTCGCCAGGTTACCCAGCGCATTCATCGCCATCCAGGGGCAATGCGCGCAGCTACGACAGGTAGCGCCGTTACCCGCCGTCGGCGCTTCAAACAGCGTCTTATCCGGCACTGCTTGCTGCATTTTGAAGAAGATGCCCCGGTCGGTCGCCACAATCAACTTATCGTTAGGTAACTCTTTCGCTGCCTTGATTAGCTGTGACGTGGAGCCAGCCACATCGGCCAGCCTGACCACGGGCTCGGGCGATTCGGGGTGAACGAGAACAGCAGCATCCGGATAGATACGCTTGAGATCTTCAACGCCTTTGGCCTTGAACTCTTCATGGACGATGCAGGCGCCGTCCCACATCAACATATCCGCACCGGTTTTTTTCTGGATATAGCCCCCCAAGTGTTTATCGGGTGCCCAGAGAATTTTTTCCCCTTTGGCTTGCAGGTGCTCGATCACCTCGACAGCGATCGACGAGGTCACCACCCAATCCGCCCGCGCCTTCACTGCGGCGGAGGTGTTGGCATAGACCACCACGGTGCGGTCCGGGTGCGCATCGCAGAACGCGCTGAACGCATCGGCAGGACAGCCAATGTCCAGCGAGCAGGTCGCTTCCAAAGTGGGCATCAGCACACGCTTTTCTGGCGATAGTATCTTGGCGGTTTCACCCATGAAGCGGACCCCCGCGACCACCAGTGTGGTGGCATCGTGACGGGCACCAAAACGCGCCATCTCGAGCGAATCGGCGACACAGCCGCCGGTCTCTTCGGCAAGCTGCTGGATGGCATCATCGGTGTAGTAGTGCGCCACCAAAACAGCATTATGCGCTTTCAGTAGCTGTTTAATTTCTTCGACCCTTGCCCAATCTTCCGCTGGAATACGGGTGGGGCAGTAGGCGGTGGGCAGCGGAGCACTTAGCTCGGCTTGCGTAGTCATCATAGTCATCGTGTCTACCACTGTGACGAACAGGGAATCCCCCTGTTAAACACTGGTCACGGTACAGGCGCCTTTCGCTCTGCTCCCGTACCGCTCGCGTGCGACTGGCCGCTGCGTCTCTCGCGGTGGCCCGTCGTCTGAATCTCTATTCTAGCCCATTCTACTGGGTCGTTGCTGCCAACGGCCACCAGAATGATGCGCATAGCAAAACGCCCCTGACAGCTGACTGTCAAGGGCGCTGAATTTGGTGGGTCGTGCAGGATTCGAACCTGCGACCAATTGATTAAAAGTCAACTGCTCTACCAACTGAGCTAACGACCCGCCTGAACGGATGCATATCCTACGCTTACACCCCTTTGATAGCAAGTGTTTTTTAGCATCCAGGGGTAAGAAGACTTGAAACGTGCCTACCCAAGAGGCGTTAGCCAAGACAGGCACGTCTCTTCACCTACTTAACGAACTTTCTTAACGAGCTGACTTAACGAGCTTTGGTTTTCGGCTTACGCATTGCCTGAACCGGCTTGCGTTTGTGCTTATCGCGGTTCCAGCGGTTCTTCTCATCGGGCGTTAACGCTGGCACCTTACGGGTTTCCAGGTTCGCCAGGGTGGCTAAGTCATCCACCTCATCCTGGGTCAGTTCGACCCACTCACCGGCTTTAGCGCGCTTATCCAGGAAGATATTGCCGTAGCGAACGCGCTTCAGGCGGCTAACGGTGAGCGCTTGGGACTCCCATAGACGCCGCACTTCGCGGTTACGCCCTTCCAGAATCACCACGTGGAACCACGTATTGATGCCTTCGCCACCAAACTCTTGTACGTCGGTGAAACGCGCCGGGCCATCTTCCAGCATCACGCCATCGACCATCGCCAGGATGTGCTCGCGCTTCACCTCACCCATGACGCGAACGGCGTACTCACGCTCCACTTGGGTAGAGGGATGCATCAAGCGATTGGCCAGCTCACCATCGGTAGTGAACAGCAGTAAGCCGCTGGTGTTGATATCCAGGCGACCAATGGCAATCCAGCGTTCGCCTTTCAGGCGCGGCAAGCGGTCAAACACCGTGCGGCGACCCTCGGGATCCTTACGGGTACACAACTCACCTTCCGGCTTGTTGTACATAATCACCCGGCGCGGCACTTCCTCTTCCGGGCGCAGCGCCACCGGGCGCTCATCAAAACTGACTTTGTCCCGCGCTTCAACGCGGTCGCCCAGCTTGGCCACTTGGCTATTTACTTTGACACGGCCGGCGGAAATCGCCGTTTCCATTTCACGACGCGAGCCAAGGCCTGCACGGGCCAAGACTTTTTGCAGCTTTTCGCTGGTGGGGGGCGTGGTGTTATTACTCTGACTCATGGTCGTCTGACCTCACATCGGTAGTCTCCGTGCTGTCGCGCTCGTCTTGTTGGCGCTTGGCACGTGCCGCGAGCCGAGCCTGTAGGTCGGCAAAACTCAGCGGCTGGGTTAACGCCGTCTCGGCGTGCGTATCGGCTATCTCAGCCGAGGTTATCGCTTCTTTCTGGGGTGGCGCATCCTGCATTGTTTTGAGCGTTTCGTCTAGTGCTTCATGGTCTGAACCGGTGTAATGCTCTTCCTGGATGGCAGCATCCTGGGTCATCCCTGTGTCTTCAGCTATTTCGCCCTCATCCCAGCTTGCCAAGGTGTGCATGGGCGGCAGGGCATCAAGGGTTTTTAACCCAAAATCGTCTAAAAAGCTGCGCGTCGTGGCGTATACCGCTGGGCGTCCCGGCACATCCCGGTGACCGACGACACGGATCCAGCCGCGCTCTGCCAGGGTGCGCATAATGGAACTACTGACGCTGACCCCACGCACCTCTTCGATATCGCCTCGGGTGACCGGCTGGCGGTAGGCAATCAGGGCCAGCGTTTCCAGCAGCGCGCGGGAGTAGCGCTGTGGGCGCTCGTCCCAAAGCCGCGAGACCCATTGCGATAGACGCGGACGAATACGCAGCTGATAGCCCGAGACCGTTTCCAGTAACTCCAAGGCGCCGTAGGTGTGGCGCTGGTGTAAACGTTCAAGGACCGCGCGAAACTCCTTGCGCGTGGGGCATTCGCCCTCTAGAAAAAGGGTTTCCAGTCGTTCGAGGGGCAGCGGTTCACCCGCGGCAAGCAGCGCCGCTTCAACAATGTCGTCCAGCACGCTCTCAGCGTTACTCATGGGGTCTCCTCGTCGGACTCAAAGGCGGATTCACCATCGGTATCATCATCGCTCTCAGGCTGCTCAAACGCACTCTCTTCATCGTCGGCAAGCGCTGCACGTCGCGCGCGCACATGAATCGGCGACAGCGGTGCGTTTTGGACAATTTCAATCATCGCCTCTTTCGCGAGCTCAAGAATCGCCATGAAGGTAACCACCACGCCTGCCCGCCCCTCCTCCAAAGCAAACAGCGCTTCAAAGGGGGTGTAACGCTGATGAGCGTCATCGTGATTTAGCTGCTCCATAATCTTGAGCATGCGCTCGCGAGTGGAGAGGACCTCGCGACTGATCTGGTGGGCCTGCACCAGCTCGGCGCGCTTGAGGATATCGGAGAGCGCACTGAGCAACTCATCCAATTCCACCTCAGGGTGAATCACGCGGGATTCCAACGGCGGTAATCCTGCCTGAACGCTAAACCAGTCACGGCCCATACGGGGCAGTGTGTCCAGCGTTTCAGCAGCTTCCTTGAGGCGCTCGTACTCTTGTAAGCGCCGGATAAGCTCCGCGCGGGGATCTTCCTCCTCCTCGCCCTCTGCCTTCTGCGGGCGCGGCAGCAGCGTGCGCGATTTGATCTCAGCCAGCATGGCAGCCATGAGTAGATACTCCCCCGCCAGCTCGATCTCCATCGCCTTCATCAGCTCCACGTACTCGATGTACTGGTGAGTGATGGTCGCTACGTTGATGGTCAGAATATCCAGGTTTTGGCGGCGAATCAGATAGAGCAGCAGATCCAGCGGGCCTTCGAAGGTCTCTAAAAAGACCCGCATCGCTTCCGGGGGAATGTACAAATCCTCCGGCATTTGCGTGATGGGCTCGTTAAACAACCGCCCAAACGAAACCGCCACTGCGTCAATGGCCGCAGCGTCAGGATTCTCTAGCTCAGTCGTATCGCTTGGCGTCTCGCTCACGCGGGTCGGCTCTCTTGAGGTATATGAAATCAGGCAACGGCCTGACGATGTCGCGTCATATCGCCTTGCCCAGCCAAAATTCCATCGATAGACACGTCTTCGTCAAGTGTGTCCCAATGAATCCCGCGCGCACTCAATTCATAGCACGCCAATTGTTGAGCTGACGCGTTAAGAAGGCGTGGGTACCACGCTAATGGCACCCCCACCGTGCGGCCATCACTTAACTCAACCCAGAAGTTATCTTCATCAAACGTGACACGCTTAGGTGAAGTAGTCATGCCAGGCACCCTCTAATGTATCGCGGTGTTGAATAATCATTGCCGTAATTGTGCGCAGCGCTTTGGCGTCAAAGCCATCATTTCTGGCCAACTGTATGTCAGGTGACAGCCAGAATTTCGCTTCGGCCCCCGCTTTAAATACATGGATATGGGCAGGCTCTAGCGGATCTCCCTCGTTTGAATAAAAGAAGAATCTAAAACCCTGCAAGCGAAGGACTGTAGGCATTGTACGCTCCTGCAGCTTACAGCTTAACTAGTGAATAATAGACGCTTTATCGCTACTGGACATATGCTAACCCGCCTCTACCGCTTTACGATAGCGCCCTTGGTAATCGAACAGCTTGTCGCGGATTTGGAAATGGCGCCCTACTTTGCGTCCCACGACAAAATCAGGATGACGCAGGCGGCGCTGTTCAGTGACTAACTCGTCGGCACTCACGGGCTGCCACTTACCTCCCGGCGCACGCAGGTGATAGCGCAGAAACGCCGCATAGAAGGCGCGCCGCTGGGCAGGCGTTTCCAGCGCGAACCATTCGGAGAGGTGCTCGCCATCTTCGTCGTGATAAGTGACCTTTAAACGCGGCAGGCCTCGCCCATTGGTGGTCGCTTCTAGCTGCATGCCGCTTACTCGCAAAACCTTGGCGTCTTTCAGCTTTAGGGCATCTTTTAACTTGTCATCCGCGTCCACCAACAGCTTGTCACAACCGTGGCAGCGGCGGGCGGCGATATCGTTCTCCGCGCCGCACTCCTCGCAGACTTTAAAGCGAAAGCGAAACTCACACTGACGCCGCTTGCCTGCATCATCTTCAATCAACCCCTGACAGCGACGGCCAAAGTGTTCGATGACGATGTCACCATCGCGCTTGCCCCAGTATAAGTTGGCGTGGCCGCATTCCGGGCACTCGACCTGAACCGGCTCGCTGTCACTATCCGGCTTCGGCTCGCCCACTTCCGGGGCGAAGATATCCCACGGGTTACCGGCATAATCCAGAATCAAGCAGTCCTCTTTACCCGGCGAAAGACGCAGCCCACGCCCGATCATCTGCTGATAGAGGCTAATCGACTCGGTGGGGCGCAAAATAGCGATCAGATCCACATGGGGCGCATCGAAACCAGTGGTCAGCACCGCCACGTTCACCAGGTACTTAAGCGCCCGCGCCTTGAAGGCATCAATCAACGCCTTGCGCTCTTGAGAGGGTGTCGCACCGGTGATCAAGGCGGCCTCAGCCGTTGGTAAATAGCCCATAATCTCTTCTGCATGGGCCACCGTCGCGGCAAAGATCATCACGCCCTGCCGATCCACCCCGCGTGCGATGATTTGCTCGATAATGCCCGGCGTCGCTCGGCTTCCAGCCACCACTCGGTTAAGCGCTTCCTCCTGGAACAGACCGCTCGAAGCGGGTTTGAGCGCCGAGAAGTCATAGCCCTCTATCGCCATATCCAGGCGTTTTGGCGCCGCCAGATAGCCCTGCTTGACCATTAGACGCAGCGGCTGCTCAAACACACAGTCGCGAAAGAAACTCTCTTCGCTGCCCCTCACCATGCCGTGATGGTGGCGAAAGTAGATAAACCCTTGCCCCAATCGGTAAGGCGTCGCGGTGAGCCCGAGTATTTTAAGCTGGGGGTTCTGGCGGCGCAGGTGTTCGATCACCTGACCGTAGCTGGCGTCTTCATTGAGCGATACGCGGTGACTCTCATCGATCACCAGCAGGGTAAAGTTTGCGTCGTTAAAGCGCTCTAAGTTGCGCACCACCGACTGCACCGAGCCAAACACCACTTGCCGGGTTGCCTCTTTGCGCTTTAGCCCAGCACTAAATATATCTGCCTCGAGGCCATACGCCTGATACTTGGCATGGTTCTGCTCTACCAGTTCGCGCACATGGGCCAGCACTAATACCCGCCCCCGCGCCAGACGCGCCAGTTCCGCGATGACCAGGGATTTACCGCTGCCAGTCGGCAGCACTACCAGCGCCGGCTCACTGGACGCGCGAAAGTGCCCCACCACCCGCTTTACCGCTTCCTGCTGGTAGGGGCGTAACTGGGGCGTCTGCACGAGGGATGCGAAAGGCGGCCCGGAGGCCGCCTTGTCGTGTTGCGTCATTGTTCACCTATCAGGGTGTTTCCGTTAACCCAACCAAACCCGAGCGTTGCGGAAGAGGCGCAGCCAGGCGCCATCTTCGGTCCACTCTGCCGGTCGCCAGGAGTTGGTAACCGCGCGGGTAACCCGCTCAGGGTGCGGCATCATAATGGTCACGCGACCATCGGGCGTGGTCAGCCCGGTAATGCCCGAGGGCGAGCCGTTAGGATTGGCCGGGTAGCGGGTGGTCGCCTGGCCGTAGTTGTCGATGTAGCGCAGCGCGATCTGGCTACTCGACTGCATGCTGCGTAGGTGCGCGCTATCGCGGAACGCCGCTTGCCCTTCGCCATGGGCAACCGCAATGGGCAGCTTTGAGCCTTCCATTCCGGCCAGCAGAATCGACGGACTCTTTTCGACCCGCACCATGGAGACCCGCGCTTCGAACTGCTCGGACTCATTGCGCACAAACGTCGGCCAATTTTCCGCGCCGGGAATCAGCGATTTCAACTGCGACAGCATCTGACAGCCATTGCAGACCCCTAGCGAGAAGCTGTCGTCACGGGCAAAGAAAGCGGAAAACTGTTCCCGGGCGCGTTCGTTGAACAGCACCGATTTCGCCCAACCACCGCCAGCGCCGAGCACATCGCCGTATGAGAAGCCGCCACAGGCAACAAGCCCTTTGAACGCATCCAGCGAAACGCGTCCTTCGAGGATGTCGCTCATATGCACATCCACCGCTTCAAATCCGGCTTTATCGAAGGCCCAGGCCATCTCGACCTGGCCGTTGACGCCCTGCTCGCGCAGCACCGCCATGGCCGGTTTAGCGGTATTAATAAACGGCGCGCTGATGTCGTCATTGATATCAAAGGAGGGCGTGGCAGAAAGCCCCGGGTCACGGCTATCGAGCAGGTTGTCGAACTCATTCTTCGCGCATTCGGGATTGTCGCGCAGCGCCTGCATACGGTAGCTGGTTTCTGCCCAGGTGCGATGGGTCAGCTGACGCGTGGTTTCCAGTAGCGGCTCTTCGAACAGCGTGACGCGCACCTGATCATCGTAGCGCGGGCGGGCAATCACACCACAGGTTTCGATACCGGCGACGGCGAACTGCGCCAGCACTTCTTCGGTGTGCTGGCGATTGACCTGAATCACCGCCCCCAGCTCTTCGGAGAACAGCGCGTTCAATGCTTCGACCGGCTCATCGATCATCCAGTCGAGCTTGATCTCAAGGCCGGCGTGGGCGGCGAAGGCCATTTCCAGCAGGGTGACCAACAGGCCGCCATCGCTGCGATCGTGGTATGCCAACAGCTTACCATCGCGATTGAGGCCCTGAATGACCTCAAAAAATGCCTTGATATCTTCCGGATCGTCGACGTCAGGGCAGTCATTACCCACTTGCCCGTATACCTGGGCCAGGGCAGAGCCACCCAACCGGTTTTGGCCGCTGCCCAGATCGATCAAAATGAGGTCCGACTCGTCTTGGTCCAGGTTGATCTGCGGCGTTAACGTGGCCATTGCGTTGGTGACTGGGGCAAAGCCGGTGACTACCAGCGAAAGCGGTGAGGTAACGCTTTTGTCTTCGTATTCCCCCTGCTCGCCTTCATCTTTCCAGGCGGTACGCATCGACATTGAATCTTTGCCCACGGGGATCGCAATACCCAGCGCCGGGCACATTTCCATGCCGACTGCGTAAACCGCGTCATAGAGCGCTTGGTTTTCACCTGGGTGGTCAGCAGCACTCATCCAGTTAGCGGAGAGTTTGATATCACTGAGTTTGGCGATCGGCGCTGCCGCCAGATTGGTAATCGCTTCGGCGACCGCCAAACGGGCGCTGGCCGCCGGATTGATCAACGCCACCGGCGGCCGCTCGCCCATCGCCATGGCTTCACCGGCGTGGGTGTCATAGCTTGCCGTGGTGACCGCCACATCAGCCACCGGCACCTGCCAGGGGCCGACCATTTGATCGCGGGCCACCAGGCCGGTAATCGAGCGATCACCAATGGTGATCAGGAAGTTTTTAGAGGCGACGGTGGGCAGGCGAAGCACCCGATCCAGCGCTTCGCGCAGGTCGAGATTATCCAACATCATGCCGGAAAGCTCAGGGTCGTGGCGCGCAAACTCACGCTGCATTTTGGGCGCTTTGCCGAACAGCACACTCATCGGCAAATCTACCGGCTTGCTGTTGAAATGACCGTCGCTCACTTCCAGGTGGTGCGCTTCCAACGCTTCACCGACGACCGCATAGGGGCAGCGCTCGCGCTTGCACAGCGCATCGAAGGTATCCAGGTCTTCAGGCGCGACGGCCAGCACGTAGCGCTCTTGCGCTTCATTACACCAGATTTCCAACGGGCTCATGCCCGGCTCAGCGTTCGGCACCGCGCGCAGATCAAACCGGCCGCCGCGATTGCCGTCTTTGACTAATTCCGGTAGCGCATTGGAAAGACCGCCCGCGCCTACATCGTGAATAAAGCGGATCGGGTTGTGGTCCCCCAGCGCCCAGCAGCGATCAATGACTTCTTGGGCGCGACGCTCTATCTCAGGGTTCTCACGCTGTACCGAGGCAAAATCCAGATCGGCGCTGGAAGTACCTGACGCCATACTCGAGGCCGCGCCGCCGCCCAGGCCAATCAGCATGGCCGGGCCACCCATCACGATCAACTTACCACCGACAGGGATATCGCCCTTTTGGACGTGATGAGCACGAATATTGCCGTAACCACCGGCGAGCATAATCGGCTTATGAAAGCCACGCCGCTCGATGCCACCTTCGTTCAGGGATTCCTGCTCGTAGGTGCGGAAGTAGCCGGTTAAATTGGGGCGGCCAAACTCATTGTTGAACGCGGCGCCGCCTATCGGGCCTTCAAGCATGATATTGAGTGCCGACTCCATGCGCCCCGGTTTGCCGTAATCGAAGGCCTCCCAGGGCTGCACGAATTCAGGAATGCGCAGGTTGGAAACGGTAAACCCTGACAGCCCGGCCTTGGGTTTACCGCCGATACCCGTGGCACCCTCATCGCGAATTTCGCCCCCAGAACCGGTGGCTGCGCCGGGGAAAGGCGCAATCGCAGTAGGATGATTGTGGGTTTCCACCTTCATCAGGATATGAATGGGCTCCTGATGGGTGCCGTAAAGTGCCCGCTCGTCTTCCGCCCCGGTTAGCGGTGTGGCAAAAAAGCGCCCCGCCTGGCTGCCCTTAATGACCGCGGCGTTGTCACTGTAAGCGGACAGCACGTTGTCGGGCGACGACGCGAAAGTATTCTTGATCATCTTAAATAGCGAGTGGCTTTGTGGCTCGCCATCGATGACCCAGTCGGCGTTGAAAATTTTATGCCGACAGTGCTCGGAGTTAGCCTGGGCAAACATCATCAGCTCAACGTCGCTGGGGTTACGCCCCAACTCATTGAACGCATCGACAAGATAGTCGATTTCATCTTCCGCCAACGCCAATCCCAGCGCCTGATTGGCGCTTGCCAGCGCCTCTCGGCCACCCTCAAGAACATCCACACTGCCCAGCGGTGCCGGGTCATGGTGGGCAAACAGCTTGGCAGCCTCTGAAGCATCGGACAGCACGGTTTCCGTCATCCGGTCATGCAGCAGTGCTGCCAGTGCGCTTAGGCTCTCTTCATCGGGCGTCGCGGTGAAGCTGACCCGGTAATCGATGCCGCGCTCGATACGGCTGATCTGGCGTAACCCGCAGTTAAGGGCGATATCCGTCGCTTTAGACGACCAGGGAGACTGGGTACCCAGGCGAGGTACGACTAAAAAACGCTGGGCATGGTCAGGAATCTCGACGCCCGATTGCGTGCCATCGCCCGGCACATAGTCGAGCAACTGCACCAAACGCGCATGGGCGGCATCGTCCAGCGTCTCGCTTTGATCATGCGCATTGAGATCGATGAAATGAACATAGTGGGCAGACAGCGCTTCCACCTCGGGAACACGTTCACGCAGCACCGTTAACAGCCGAGCATGACGGAAGGCAGAAAGGGCGGGCGCGCCTCGCAGTTCGAGCATATCCTGAAGCCTCTAGAGCAGGGAAATTCGAGCAGGGAAATCACCGGGCCGCTAGGCGGCCGTGCTTTTATGGTACCGGAAAGCCCCTATGATACTGGAAACCAGCCGTCACACGAAATCAACAAGGTGACAGCGTGACCCCGGCTGGGTATCGTGGCAGATTGTTTCATGCCGACAAGACGCCATGCTGACGTTGATTTGCCGACATTTTATAGCCCGCGCCAGCGCTTACTATGCGCTAGCTGCCGTGACGCTGTTAACCATGGTGCCGACGCTCTCGCTCGTCCCTCCCGGCGAGCAGTTGACGCATATCGACGCAAAAGATTTTATTACCGTTCATACCCGCAATACCCCGACCACCTATTACGAAGGCCGCCAAGGCCCCACCGGGTTTGAGTATGAGCTGATGCACCGCTTTGCGGACTACCTAGGGGTTAGCCTTAACCTGGATGCTAGCCATCACCCCGAAAGCGTTCTGCCCGCGGTGCGTGAAAAAGGCGACCTGGGCGCCGCAGCGCTCCCTTTGCTGCCTAACACCCCCGGCATTTACTACACTCGGCCCATTATCCAGATGCAGCCACTGGTGGTTTACCGCCGCGGGCTGAACGGCATTAGCGAACCAAGCGACTTGGTCGACCTGGAACTGGGTACGCTCAGTGAAGCCGGCACTGGCGAAGCGCTGCGCGACCTTCAACGTCAATACCCCACTTTAAGCTGGAAAGAGTCTCACGAACTCGAGGTGGCCGAATTGCTCGCGCGGGTCGAAAGCGGCACCCTGGACGCCGCGGTGATATTCGAGCACCAGTTTCGTTTGAATCGGCTTTTTTTTCCCAATGTAGAACGGGGCTTTATACTCGGCGACCCACTCTCCATGGCATGGGCCGTGCCGAGTGGCCGCGGCTTGGGATTGCTTGAGTCCGCCAATCGCTTTCTGCAAGACCTGCAACAAAGCGGCACCCTTGACCGGCTGGTAAGCCGCTACTTCGGCCATGACGATTATTTAGAGTATGTCGGCACCCGCACCTTTCTTGATCATCTCGATGCACGCTTACCCCGCTATACGGAACTGTTCCAGCAGGCCGCTCGCGAAACAGAGTTTGACTGGAAATTGCTGGCAGCGGTGGGGTATCAGGAGTCTCACTGGGACCCCGATGCCGTCTCGCCCACCGGGGTGCGCGGGTTAATGATGCTGACCAACCCTACCGCGGGTGAAATGGGCGTCGCTGACCGCACCGACCCGGCCCAAAGCATTGATGGCGGCGCGCGCTATTTACGCAGCATTAAAGACCGCTTACCCGAGGACATTACCGGTGATGATCGCCTGTTTATGGCGATGGCTGCCTATAACGTGGGCCTTGGCCACTTATACGACGCGCGCAAGATCGCCGAAATACGCGGCGGTGACCCTGACAGCTGGGAAGATGTGCGCGCGGCCCTACCGCTATTACAACAACGCGAGTGGCATAGCCAAACGCGCCATGGCTATGCCCGTGGCGGCGAGCCGGTTATTTACGTGCGCAATATTCGCCGCTATTACGAAATGATCGAGTATGTAGAACGTAGCCGCCAACAGTTTTTTCAACTTGAACAAACGCCTGTCAACGATGATCCGCTGTTATTGTTTGAGCTTGTGCCGCCGCTTGATTAACGTGAGGATGCGATGCACTTACTCATTGCACGCGCCGCACATTGGCTACCCATTATGGCTGCCTGTGGCGCCGTTGCGCTTGTCGTCACACAACCCGGAGTAACGACTGTTGCGCTTTTGCTGGTAACGCTGGCTCAGCTCAGTAGCTATCGGCGCTATCGGCCCCTTAGTTGTTTGTTGTGCGTCAGTGCGATGGGCTTACTGCTGCCCGGGCTCGTCAGCTATTTAGCCCCTGAAAAATGGCTGGCCACTGCGCAATGGCAGGCGTTGGCTTCATGGGTCCATCCCGCACCTTTTGAGCGCTTTCGCGCTCCGCTACTGATGACGCTCGCCCTTCAGCTGAGCGCGCTTGCCATACTGCTGCGCCAGCGTGCGCGCTTAGGCGCTCCCCTGCTGCTGTTCGCGGTTCTTTTGCTGATCGGTTTACAATTTATTGAAAGCAATCGGGCCTTTACCCCGCTGCTTCGCTATGCAGCCCAGTGGCCCAGCCTGCTGGTACTGAGCCTATTGCTGCTGGGCCAATACCTCTCATCAGCCCGTCATTGGCGTGGAAAACGCTACTTAGCCAACGCATTTTGGCCAGCCTGCGCACTGCTGATCGCCGGGTTACTGCTGTGGAAACAGCTACACGTTGAGGCCGAAAAAAAACTTCATCTACGCGTTGAAGAGCGTGCCCAGCGCGCCACTCACCAGCTTTCACAAGAGATCGACAGCCATTTAAGTGCCATGCGTCGTTTCGCACGTATCTGGCAGCTGCAAACCACACCCCCGACCTACCAGCAGTGGACCGATCAAGCCGCCGGATACCGCCAAGATTTTAACTACTTAATTAACATTGCCTTTGTGACCCCCGATAGCGGTATCCGCCACGTTTATCCCTTTACGATACTCAACCTGAGCACACTTGGGCGACGGCTTTTCAATGCACAACCAGCAGGACGCGAGGCGTTAGAACCGGCACTGCGGGGAGAGCGCGAAGGCAGCACAAACATCGTTCAGTTACTGCAAGGCGGCCCGGGGGTGATTCACTACTTACCCGTGCTGAATGCTGAAGGTACGCCGTTAGGCGCGGCGGCAATAGTGGTAAGCTTTCCCCTGTTTGCAGAAGCACTATTTGCGCAACTTCCGGCCAGCGAAGGCGTTATTCGCTGGCATAACGGCTCCCGACTATTAGCGAAACACGGCGACACCACCCACCCAGGCCCCTGGGAGTTCTATTACCCCATCAATTTATTGGATAAAGCGCTTACGCTCTCTTACCAACCCCGTTGGGAGCACTTGGTCAGCCGACTGCCTCGGCTGCCCACGATCAGCTTGGCGACCGGCTTAATGCTGGCTTATTTACTCTATCTGGTTTTATACACGTTCCAGCGCCTGGGCCAGCAGCACAGGGTGATGCAAAAGAGCAACGCCACGCTTCAGCAAGAGATTCAAAAGCGCAGTAAATTGCAGCAGGAAGTCGAATGGCTGGCCCGCCATGACGAGTTAACCGGAATTGCCAATCGCCGCTTTTTTCTCGAGCAAGTAGAAGCGTCACAGAGTTTGCGCCCACTCAGCTTGATCCTGTTTGATATCGACTATTTCAAGCGCGTGAATGATCAACAGGGCCACTTGGTGGGTGATGAGTTTTTACGTTCTTTTGCGCAACTGGGCCAGTCGCTTCTCGATCATCATGGCGGCGTATTTGCGCGTTACGGAGGCGAAGAGTTCGTGGCTTTGCTACCGGGTCATCACGGCCCTTCGGCCGTCAATATCGCCGTGGAACTGCGCCAACGACTGGCGAACGCCAAACTGGCCCACGCCGATGGCCAACCGCTGACCTTCAGTGCTGGCATCGTCACCTGCCCGCGCTCTGGAAAGCTCCCTATCGCGCGCATGATGCAAGCTGCCGACGAGGCGCTCTACCACGCCAAGCATAAAGGCCGAAACCGCATTGAGTACGGTGAGATGGATACCGTTGAAGGGACTTAGTGCTTAGTCACTAAGTGCTTGGTCTTTAAAAACTTAGTCACTGGGCAATTCACGTCGCGCGGCAAAAAAACGTTTTAGCAGCTTTTGGGAAGACGCTGCCAGCACCCCGCCGGTTACCGCCACCTGATGATTGAACCACGGCTGGGCCAAAAGATTAGCCTTTGACTCAACCATGCCCGCCCGGGGCTCGGCAGCCCCATAGACCAGCCTGGCCAAGCGTGCATGAATCATGCTACCCGTGCACATCATGCAGGGCTCTAAGGTGACGAACAGCGTACACCCTTCAAGGCGATAGTTACCCAGGTGCTTACCGGCTTCGCGTAACGCTCGAATTTCCGCGTGGCCACTGGGGTCACAGCTGGCCACCGGCGCGTTACAACCGCTACCAATGATCTCGCCCTGCGCATCCACCACCACCGCCCCTACCGGCACCTCCCCCTTTTCGGCGGCCAGATGCGCTTGATCAAGCGCCCGGTGCATATAAAATTCATCGCTGCGCATAAATGTAAACTCCGCTAAGGTAGCTAAACGATCGTATGAAAGGGTAACCCGCCGCGGCGGCAACTCACTTTCACCGGCAGCATCCTCTTGAGACAGCACCAAGGATACCGAGAATGACAGACGCGCTGAACCAACTGGTAGCGTTATTGGAGCTAGAAACGCTTGAAGAGACGCTCTTTCGCGGCCAGAGCCAGGATTTAGGCTTTCCCCAGCTTTATGGCGGCCAAGTGCTTGGCCAGGCATTAGCCGCCGCCGCGCGTACCGTGCCCGACGAGCGTCGCCCGCACTCTCAACATGGCTACTTTTTACGCCCCGGCGACCCTCATCGCCCTGTCATCTACCAGGTAGATACCATTCGCGATGGCGGCAGCTTCACGACGCGCCGCGTCACTGCTATCCAGAAAGGCCGACCCATCTTTTTCTGCAGCGCCTCTTTTCAAAGTGAGGAGGAGAGCTTCAGCCATCAGCGCGCCATGCCCGCTGTGCCCACGCCCGAAACGCTTATCGAGCATGGTGGCGCCAAACATGATCGCTTTCCCGGCCACCCGATTGAGTTTTTGCACCTGACGGGCAACCACGACAACGGCACGCCCACAGGCCAATGCCTGTGGTTCCGCCTTTCGGGCACACTGCCGGATGACCCGGCGCTGCACCGCCATCTGCTCTCCTACGCCTCTGATTTCAACTTGCTGACCACCAGCCTGCAGCCCCATGGCATTGAGTATCGTGACCCCGCGCTACGCATTGCCAGTCTCGACCACGCGCTCTGGCTACACCAGGACACCCGCCTGGACGACTGGCTGCTGTATGTGATCGATTCACCGTGGGCCGGCGGTGCTCGCGGGCTGGCGCGCGGGCATATCTATAGCCGCGATGGCCGCTTAGTGGCTTCCACCGCTCAAGAAGGGCTAACCCGTTATTCTCAGAAGTAAGAGTAAGCCCCTGAAAACACTGACGCCCGCTAAGCAGCGGGCGTCAGTCGTTAACAGCGCGTCGTTATTTAGCCACCGTAGACGTCGTTGATTGACGTAAGCGGGTAGTGCGCTGGGAAGGGCTTACGCGCCACACCGGAATCGACTGCGGCTTGCGCAACCGCCGAGGTGACCCGTGCCAACAGGCGAATATCGACAGGCGTGGGAATGATGTACTCACGACCAAAGCTCATCTCGGTGCGCTCGTAAGCATTCAATACTTCTTGCGGCACCGGCTCGCGGGCCAGATCTTTTAACGCATGCACTGCCGCGAGCTTCATCTCTTCGTTGATACGCGTCGCGCGCACATCCAACGCACCACGGAAGATAAACGGGAAGCCCAGCACGTTGTTAACCTGATTCGGGAAGTCCGAACGGCCGGTCGCCATGATCACATCCGGCCGCGCTTCACGGGCAACGTCAGGATGAATTTCAGGGTCAGGGTTGGTGCAAGCAAAAATCACTGGGTCAGGTGCCATTTTCTTCACCTGGTCAGCGGAGAGCAGGCCCGGGCCGGAAAGGCCGATAAACACATCTGCATTGTCGATGGCATCGTCTAACGTGCGCATCTCAGTATCGCGGGCGAATTCGGCTTTATATTCGTTAATGCCTTCGCGATCAGTATGTATGACGCCGCGGCGGTCGAGCATGACCAGGTTTTCTTTCTTGGCACCGCAGGAAACCAACAAACGCATACAGGCAATGGCCGCCGCGCCTGCGCCCATGCAGACAATCTTAACGTCTTCGATGCGTTTACCCGCGATCTCCAACGCATTGAGCATGCCTGCCGCGGTGACAATCGCGGTGCCGTGCTGATCATCGTGAAAGACCGGGATGCTGCAGCGCTCAATCAAGGCTTTTTCGATTTCAAAGCACTCGGGCGCTTTGATATCTTCCAGGTTGATGCCACCCCAGGTGTCGGCGATCCGCGCGACGGTATCGATAAACGCCTGCGGGCTTTCCGCATCTACTTCGATATCCACCGAGTTAATGCCCGCAAAACACTTAAACAGCACGCCTTTGCCTTCCATGACGGGCTTGCTCGCCATTGGCCCCAGGTTCCCCAAGCCCAAAATAGCGCTGCCATCGGTAACCACCGCGACAAGATTACCTTTACCGGTATAGCGGTAGGCATTTTCCGCATCCCGGGCAATTTCAAGCACTGGCTCAGCCACGCCTGGGCTATACGCCAGCGCCAAATCCCGTGCGGTCGCGGTAGGCTTGGTCAACTCCACCGATAACTTACCGGGAATCGGTTTTGCGTGATAATCCAAAGCAGCCTGCTTATTTGCATCCGTCATGGTCAGAGTCCAGTTAACATAAAATAGATAAGTCGTTTCAGAATATAGAAAAAACCTATGCGCCTCAAGCGTACCGTCAACTCATATAAAAACGATCGTTTAACTGAATTTTGCCTTCATATTTGTCGTTTTTGGCAGATTTTTACTGAAGTTATTGCAAAACACCTTTAACGATAATGCTTTGCTTCGTGCTGTAGTGCAGCATTTATGAAAATTTTTTCCACAAAAAAGGCCGCGTTATCCTCGGCAACAAAAAACCCACGCCTTGGCGTGGGTTTTGTACAGATACAAGCCGTACCTGTGATGTGGCTATCCGTTTTGGATTAGCCGCGCTTAACAGCAGCGCCGAAACGCTTGTTGAAGCGCTCTACGCGGCCACCAGTGGTCGCTTGCTTCTGCTTACCGGTATAGAACGGGTGGCAGTTGGAGCACACATCCAGAGAAAAGTCCTGACCAGAGGTAGAACCGACCTGGAAAGTGGCGCCGCAAGAACAGTTGGCGGTGACCGTGTTGTAATTCGGGTGGATACCTTGTTTCATCTCGAGCCTCACGAAGCTATATGCCGCCACCTGATCTCATGCCAGGCACCGCATACGGGTTTGGAAAAAACTACTAACCGGTTAGCCGCTCTGTCGTTACGATAGATCCTGATAACGCTGTTAGATAGATCGCTAACATTGAGCGGTCGCATATTCTAGCAAAAACTAACGCTGGAGGCCAATTGCCTGATTCTGTTTCTTCGCGGGCGCCTTCTCAAGCGCTCACTCACGTATTGAAAGTAGCGCTGCCCTCGCCGCTGCGACGCCTGTTCGACTACCTGCCGTCTAACGCGATGCCCGCCTGCGGCTGGCAGCCGGGCCTGAGGGTAAAGGTGCCCTTTGGGCGACGCGAAGTCGTCGGCGTGGTGGTGGAAATTGCCGATCATAGCGATCTGCCACGCAGTCAGTTGAAGGCAATCAGCGAGACGCTGGACGACGCCCCAATGCCCGCAGACTGGCTCTGGCTCTGCCGTTTTGCAGCCCGCTACTATCAACACAGCCTGGGAGACACCCTTCACCACGCCATGCCCGCACGGCTACGCCAAGGGCATCCCATGGCCGGTCGCACCCAAACGCTCTGGCTGGCTCAGGGTGACGGGGTGCCGGAAGCCCTCAGCCGAGCGCCCAAGCAAGCAGAGCTGCATGCACTGCTACGCCAACACCCCCACGGGCTACCCAGCCGTGCGGTCAGCGCCCATGGTTTTACCCGCGACCAGCTATTAGCGCTAGAAAAGAAAGGCTTGGCCTCAAGCCAGGAGCATATTCTTACCGCCCCAACGCCGCCAAGTGGCAATCTGCTCGCAGCCCCGGCGCTCCCGCTAAATCGCGAACAGGCCACGGCGCTGGCCGCGCTGCATGAAAAGCTCGAGGGCTATCATCCCTGTTTGCTCGAAGGGGTCACCGGCAGCGGGAAAACCGAAGTCTATCTTCAACTAATTGAAGCCGTGGCCGCTAAGGGCAAGCAGTCGCTGGTACTGGTGCCGGAAATTGGCCTTACCCCGCAGACGCTGGCCCGCTTCAGAAGCCGCTTTCGCGTGCCCGTGGTGGCGCTGCATTCGGGCCTGACCGACCCTGAGCGCTTAGATGTATGGGAAGCAGCCGCCAGCGGCCGGGCGTTGATTATCATCGGCACCCGCTCGGCTATTTTCACCCCGCTGGCCAACCCCGGCGCGATCATTGTCGATGAAGAGCACGATGGCTCCTACAAGCAGCATGACGGCCTGCGCTACCATGCCCGCGACTTGGCGGTCACCCGTGCGCACTACCATAAAATTCCGCTCCTAATGGGCAGTGCGACGCCTTCCCTAGAAAGCCTCCATCAAGCGCTTAGCGGCGCCTATCGTCACCTTCGCCTGACCCAGCGCCCCAGCCGCCACCCACCGGCCAAGCTGGAGTTGATCGACCTGCGCCACCAGCACCGCCAGGGCGGTTTGCTGCCTGGTGCCATCAAGGCGATCAAAAGCACCTTAAGCGCGGGCAAGCAGGTACTGATCTTTATTAACCGGCGCGGCTTTGCCCCAACGCTTGCCTGCCACGCCTGCGGCTGGATGGCCGAATGCGGCCAGTGCGACGCGCGCATGACGCTGCACCGCCAACCCGCCCTACTGGCCTGCCACCACTGTGACAGCCGTCGCGCGCTGCCGGATGCCTGCCCCGACTGTGCCAGCGGCGACCTGCGCGCGCTGGGTAGCGGTACCGAACGCACCGAAGAGACGCTGCAGACGCTGTTCCCCAAGACCACTATCCACCGCATCGACCGTGACAGTACCCGGCGTAAGGATAGCTTCGAGCAGGTGTTAAAAGAGATTCACCGCGGTGAGCCCTGCGTCTTAGTGGGTACGCAAATGCTCGCCAAGGGCCACCACCTGCCCCACGTTACCTTGGTCGTCGTGGTTAACGCCGACGGCGGGCTATACGCTGCTGATTTTCGCGCCCTCGAACATAGCGCGCAGTTGCTTGAGCAGGTGGCGGGGCGCGCGGGACGGGCCGCTCATCCCGGCCGGGTGTTGGTGCAAACACTCCATCCCGACGACCCTCATTTGGGCCAACTGGCTGAGCACGGCTATGCGGCACTCGCGCGCAATATGCTGGAAGAGCGGCGCCTTGCCCAACTGCCGCCCTTCTGCTTTATGGCGCTGCTGCGTATCGAAAGCCCCAACGAACAGGGCGCTCTGGCGATGGCGCAGCAGGCCGCCCAGGCCTTGCGGCAGTGGCTGAAAGAGAGCAGCGTGGCGACCCGCTGCCTGGGGCCGGTACCCGCCCCGATGGAAAGACGTCAAAATCGTTACCATTTACATGTCATGCTAGCGGCGGATAAGCGTAGCCAATTACACCCAGCCGTCAGTTGGCTAGTGCAGTGGCTGGAAGCCAATCGCGAAGCGCGCAAGGTGCGTTGGTCGATCGATATCGACCCACAAACGCTCTCTTAGCAGCCACTCACCATCACGCGGCTTTGAAACTGCGGCTCAATTGCCGATAATAGCCGCCTTAACGACGCACCTTTACGACTGCGCGTCAGCACACGCCGCCACCGACGACACCCGGATACCTACATGAAAGACACGATAGTTTCTCTGCTCGAAGGCGCGGTTACCGCGCTCAAGCACCAAGGCGTGCTGCCCAACGACCTTCAGCCAACGATCAAAGTCGACCCCACTAAAGACAAAGCCCATGGCGATTACGCCACTAACTTAGCGTTGACGCTTGCCAAGCCCGCCGGGAAAAACCCACGCGAACTAGCCACTCTGCTCGTCGACGCGCTCCCCGAGAGCGATGCGATCCAAAGTACCGAGATTGCGGGTCCCGGCTTTATCAACTTTTTCGCTGCCGCCGATGCCGCGGCGCAGATCGTGGCGCAAGTGCTCGATTGCGGCGATACCTTTGGCCGTAGCCTGATCGGTAAAGGCGAAAAAGTGCAGGTAGAGTTCGTCTCGGCAAACCCCACGGGCCCGCTTCACGTCGGTCATGGCCGTGGCGCCGCGATTGGCGACTGTTTATGCCGCCTGCTCGAAGCCACCGGTTACGACGTTACCCGTGAGTTCTACTACAACGACGCTGGCGCGCAGATCGCCAACCTCGCCCGTTCGGTACAAGCGCGGGTAAAAGGCTTGGGCCCAGACGACGCCAGCTGGCCTGAAGACGGCTATCGCGGTGAGTACATTATCGATGTCGCTAACGACTATCTGGCCGGTAAAACGGTCAGCGCCGATGATCGCGAAGTCACCGCCAAAACCGACCCTGACGATGTAGACGCCATTCAAGAATTCGCCGTCGCATGGCTGCGGCGCGAGCAGGATCTTGATTTAAAAGCGTTCGGCGTCGAGTTTGATGTTTATTTCCTTGAGTCGTCGCTCTACGAAGATGGCAAGGTTGATGCCACCGTTGAGAAGCTGGTAAACGCTGGCCACACCTATGAAGATGACGGCGCCATGTGGCTACGCACCACCGACTTTGGTGATGACAAAGACCGCGTGATGCGCAAACAGGACGGAGGCTACACCTACTTCTTACCCGATGTGGCCTACCATCTGGACAAGTGGCAGCGCGGCTTCAAAACCGTGATTAACGAGCAGGGCGCCGACCACCACTCCACTGTCACCCGCGTGCGCGCTGGTTTACAGGCGCTGGAAGTGGGCATTCCCAAAGGCTGGCCCGACTACGTGCTGCACCAGATGGTCATGGTCACCCGCTCAGGGGTCGAGGTAAAACTCTCCAAACGGGCGGGCAGCTACGTCACCGTGCGCGACCTGATCGACGAAGTCGGCCGCGACGCCACGCGCTTTTTCCTGGCGGCCCGCCGCGCCGATTCCCAGCTCACTTTTGACATTGATCTGGCCCGCTCCCAGTCGAACGACAACCCGGTGTACTACATTCAGTACGCCCACGCCCGTGTCTGCAGCATGCTGCGCAAAGCCCAAGACGCCGACCAGCCGTTTGACCACGCATTAGCCATGGCCAACCTGGCCCTGCTGGACAGCGACCAGGAAAAAGCGGTGCTCAACCGCCTGGCACGCTTCCCGGAAGTGGTGGAAACCGCCGCCAAAAACCGCGAGCCGCAGCAAGTCGCCCAGTACCTGCTCGACCTGTCGGGTGATTTCCACACCTGTTACAACGCCGTCAAAGTGATGGTGGAGGACGACACCCTGCGTAATACACGCCTGGCGCTCGGCCTCGCTACCCGCCAGGTGCTGCGGAACGGGCTTGATTTAATGGGGGTTAGCGCCCCAGAGGAGATGTAATCCATGGCTAGCCCACGCAAAAAACCCGCCGCCCGCCGCGGAGCCACTTCGCAGCGCAAAACAGCCCGTCGCTCTGGGGGCGGTTTCCGCCTTCCTGGTTGGCTGTGGGGCCTGGCAGGCATGGCGGCAGGTTTTTTCTTGGCGCAACACCAGCACGGCACCGCGCCCTGGCAAGAGCAGAGTGAAGCCCCCCAGGCCACCGTGCTGCCCAAGCCCGCCGGAAGTGAGGAGCGCGCCGCCGCACGGGAAACCGAAGAGACCGCCGAACCCGCGATGCCGACGTTCGAGTTTTATACGCTGCTGCCGGAAACCGAGGTCATCGCCCCGGGGGTTACACTGCCTTCCAGCGTGGTACGCCCAGAGGCGCCTGAACAGAGCGCCGAAAGCGACTCCGCTGCCGATGCACCAAGTGACGACCCCATTGCCCAGGTCATTGCCGCCAACACGCGGCCTGAGGATCAAGTGTCTGCCGCCCAGGAGAGCGAGGCGGCTACCAATACTCCCGGGCGCTATATGCTTCAAGCAGCTTCATTTCGGGAGGCCAACGACGCTGAACAGCTGCGCGGAAGGTTGCGCAACTTAAGCCTGCTGGCGGAAATCAGCGAAGTACAGGCGGACGGCAATACCTGGCACCGCGTTCAGGTGGGGCCTTACGAGGACACCCGCGAGCTAAATCGCGCTCAGGATTTAATGGTCACCCAGGGTATTGAGCCGTTGCTTATTCAACTTCAGAACTAGCCGTTATCAAGGTTGTCGCAAAACGTCAGGCAACCTATTGCTAAACAGGCTTTGTTGAAGGGCTTGTTCAAGAGCTTTATTGAAGGGCTTTATTTCGCGGGCGGTTGATTTTTTATCAGCCGCCCGCATTTTGTTGTGAACACTTACACAACGGTCACTTGACGTCATGCTCGCCCTCGGGGCGATTGCCCAACAAGCAAGTGATCGGCCAGTCATCGGGAGCGCGCCTCCCCTAAAGGAGTTATCTCCATGACCACGATTGTTTCTGTCCGTCGCGGCAACCAAGTCGCCCTCGCTGGCGACGGCCAAGTATCGCTAGGCAATACCGTAATGAAAGGTAATGCCAGCAAAGTACGCCGCCTTTACCGCGGCAAGGTGCTGGCCGGGTTTGCAGGCGGCACGGCGGACGCCTTTACCCTTTTCGAGCGCTTTGAAGCCCAACTGGAAAAATACCAGGGCCATTTGACCAAGGCAGCCGTTGAGCTTGCCAAAGATTGGCGCACCGACCGTGCCCTGCGCCGTTTGGAAGCGCTGCTGGCCGTTGCCGATCACAGCGCCTCGCTGATCATTACCGGTAACGGTGACGTGGTCGAGCCCGAGCGCGGCATCATTGCCATTGGCTCTGGCGGCAACTTCGCCCAGGCCAGTGCCCGAGCACTGCTGGAAAACACCGAGCTGTCCGCGCGTGAAATCACCGAAAAGTCACTGTCTATCGCTGGTGATATCTGCGTATTCACCAATCATCACGTGACGCTCGAAGAGCTGTCGATTGACGGTCGCTAATTCAACCCAGCGCCCCAACGCCGCTCACTGCATACAAAGGTTCCTTATATGACTCAGATGACACCCCGCGAAATCGTTCATGCCCTGGATCAATACATCATTGGCCAGCAGGATGCCAAACGCGCCGTTGCCATTGCCTTGCGCAACCGCTGGCGTCGCATGCAGCTCGATGACGACCTGCGCCCGGAAGTCACCCCCAAAAACATTTTGATGATTGGTCCCACGGGTGTTGGTAAAACGGAAATCGCCCGGCGTCTCGCCAAGCTGGCCAAAGCACCGTTTATCAAAGTCGAAGCGACCAAATTTACCGAAGTCGGCTATGTGGGCCGCGACGTCGAGTCGATTATTCGCGACTTGATGGAAGCGGCCATCAAGATGGTGCGCGAGCAGGCCAAAGAAGAAGTGAGCCACCGCGCGGCCGATGCCGCCGAAGATCGCGTGCTGGACGCCCTGCTTCCGCCGCCCCGCGGGCAGGAAGACAAGCCCCGTGAAGATAGCGGCACCCGCCAGACCTTCCGCAAAAAACTGCGCGAAGGGCAGCTGGACGATAAAGAGATCGATATCGAAATCTCCGCGCAGGGTCAGGGCATCGACATCATGACCCCGCCGGGCATGGAAGAGATGACCAGCCAGCTGCAGAGCATGTTCTCAAACATGGGTCAGCAGAAGCGTGAGAACCGCCGCGTGACCGTAAAAGAAGCGCTGGTGCTGCTGCGTGATGAAGAAGCTGGCAAGCTGGTCAATGAAGAAGAGATCAAGGCGCGCGCGGTCTACTCCGTAGAGCAGCACGGTATCGTCTTCCTGGATGAGATCGACAAGGTGGCTAAGGGCAGCGGGCAGTCCAGCGGTGGCGAAGTCTCCCGCGAGGGCGTTCAGCGCGATCTATTGCCGCTGATCGAAGGCTCTACCGTGTCGACCAAGTACGGCATGGTCAAAACCGACCACATCCTGTTTATCGCCTCCGGTGCCTTCCACCTGTCGCGCCCGTCGGATCTGATTCCCGAACTTCAGGGCCGTCTGCCGATCCGCGTCGAGCTGGATGCGCTAACGCCCAACGACTTCAAGCGCATTCTTACCGAGCCCTCTGCCTCGCTGACCAAGCAGTACCAGGCGCTACTGGCTACCGAAGGGCTCGACGTTGAGTTTACCCCCGACGGTATCGAGCGCATCGCGCAGATCTCCTGGCAGGTTAACGAAGGCACTGAAAATATCGGTGCCCGCCGCCTGCACACGGTCATGGAGCGGCTGCTGGAAGAGGCGTCGTTTAAAGGCGGCGATATGGAAAGCCCGCTGGTGATTGATGGTGACTACGTCAATGCGCAGCTTGGCGAACTGGCGGTAGACGAAGACCTGTCACGCTATATTTTGTAAACTGAGCTAGCCGTTATACGCCGCTTGCCCGCGCTTTGTGGGCAAGCGGTGGTGACGTTACGCCATGGACACTTTTCGCCATGAGGTCTGATCATGAACGCCCCTACCCCCACTCGGGTTCACTACCATAAACAGGCCCGCGAGCTGGAACTTGGCTATGCCAATGGCGAAAACTTTCGCCTACCGGTGGAGTTTTTACGCGTTTACTCGCCTTCGGCCGAAGTGCGCGGCCACGGTGGCGATACCGCCGTTTTACAAGTCGGCAAGCGAGACGTCGGCCTGCAGAACATCACCCAGGCGGGCAACTACGCGCTGAAGCTTCACTTTGATGATGGGCACAACAGCGGCCTGTTCAGTTGGAACTACCTCTATGACCTGGCGATCCACCAGGAAGCCTACTGGCACAATTACTTGCAGCGGTTAGAGGAGGCGGGGGCTTCCCGCGAGCCTGCCAGTATTCAATTCAAGCAGCTGTGACCGCCTAACGTAGCCCACTCGCCGACAAACCGGGCAGACAAGGCTGGGTGGACAAGGCTACAATGACGCTACTCTTTTAATCGCGTCGACCGCCAAGTCGAATGACTAAGTAAAACGACTAAGTCAAAAGGCCGAAGGTCGATCTGCCACCGCCTCGAATTCGGGAGCTACTGCCCAATGAGCCCCACAGAAAAACGCACCACCCATTTTGGTTTTCAGGAAGTACCGGTAGATGAAAAGGCATCGCGAGTAGCCGATGTCTTCCACTCGGTAGCGGCCCGCTACGACGTGATGAATGACCTGATGTCCATGGGCATTCACCGGGTTTGGAAACGACTGACGATTGAGCGCGCCGGCGTACGACCTGGCCACCACGTGTTGGATATTGCAGGCGGCACGGGCGATTTAACGCTCAAATTCTCCCGTCTGGTTGGTCCGCGCGGTAAGGTGGTGCTGGCAGATATCAACGCCTCCATGCTCAAGGTTGGCCGCGACAAGCTGATGGATAACGGCGTCGGTGGCAACGTCGAGTACGTACAAGCAAACGCCGAAAGCCTGCCGTTCCCCGACAATAGCTTCGACTGCATCACGATTGCCTTTGGCTTGCGCAACGTTACCGACAAAGACGCCGCGCTGCGCTCCATGGCCCGTGTGCTCAAGCCCGGCGGGCGCCTGCTGGTACTTGAGTTTTCAAAGCCCAACAATCCGCTGCTCTCTAAAGCCTACGACGAGTACTCGTTTCGCCTGCTACCCAAAATGGGCGAACTGGTCGCGGGCGACGGCGAAAGCTACCGCTACCTGGCGGAGTCGATTCGGATGCACCCTGACCAGGAAACGCTCAAAGCCATGATGGAGGCTGCCGGGCTTGAGCGGGTCGAGTACACCAATCTAACGGGCGGTATCGTTGCACTACACCGCGGCATCAAGCTATGAGCCTAATGAAGAGGTCAGCATGCTGGTAACCCCGACCCTGCTGTTGGCCGGATGTGAACGCACGCTCAATGCCCTACTCGCCCGCGACCCTGCCGCCCCTGCTCGGCTGGCGGCGCTGGCGGGCAGCCGTTTGCTGGTGCGCCTGGAACAGCCGCACCTGGAACTGGTCATCCACTATCACCACGCGGGTCTGGACCTCATGCGTGGCGATGACATCGATGAAAGCGAGGTCGACGCGGTCGTCGAGCTGACGCCGGAAACGTTTTCGGAGTGGATCAGCGGTGCCTCCATCGAGCGGCTAATGTTCGACGGCAAGCTGGCCGTGCGTGGCCATCTTCACTTACTGGAAGCCACCCGCGACCTGCTTTTCGATTTGGATATCGATTGGGAAAGTGAGCTGGCCCGCTGGCTGGGTGATATGCCCGCCCACTCGTTGGCGGAAGGGCTTCGCCGCGCCGCGCGTTGGGGCCTGCGGGCCAAAGATGAACTGATGCAGGATGTGTCAGAGTACGTGTTTGAAGAGGCTCGCTTGCTCCCCGGGCAGCAGCAGCGCAACGTACTTCGCGAGCACTTGACCGAACTGGAAGTCGCCACCGATCGGCTGGAAGCGCGCTTTAACCGCTTGCAGCGCACGCTGACACAGCAGCAGAGTGCGCCACAGGAGTCGCGCCCATGAGCCTGCGCCTGCTGCGAATAAGCTGGGTGATCACGCGTCACCGGTTGGACACGCTGCTGCCGCTAGAGCGCCTGCCGTGGTGGCTGCGCGCGCTGCTGTGGTTTTCACCGCTACGCTTGGTACCCATCGGTAAGCGCTCGCGCGGTGAACGGTTGCGCTTGGCGTTAGAAGCACTGGGCCCCATCTTTATTAAATTTGGCCAAATGCTCTCAACCCGCCGCGACCTGCTACCGCCGGATATCGCCGACGAGCTCAAGCGTCTACAGGATCAGGTACCGCCTTTCCCAGGTGAGCTCGCCATCGCTCGCGTCGAGAAAGAGCTGGAAATGTCGCTAGCGACTGCCTTTGCTGAATTCGACCACGTTCCCCTCGCCTCGGCCTCGATTGCTCAGGTACACGCAGCCAGGCTTCACAGCGGTGAAGATGTCGTGGTGAAAATTATTCGCCCCGGCATCGATCGCGTGATGCGTCAGGACATGGCCCTGATGTACCAAGTCGCCAAGCTGTTGGCTAAAGTTCCCGAAGCGCGCCGTCTTCGCCCGGTCGAAGTCATCCGCGATTACGAATCCACTCTGTTCGATGAACTGGATCTCTACAAAGAGGCCGCCAATACCTCACAGCTCAAGCGAAATTTTAAAGACTCACCGCTGCTGTTTGTCCCTACCATTTATTGGCCCTTCACCCGTCGCCATGTGATGGTGCAAGAACGGATCCGGGGCATTCCGGTGGCTGACCTGGATACCTTGATTGCCCGGGGTACCAACCTGAAAAAGCTCGCAGAACGGGGTGTCGAGATATTCTTTACCCAGGTGTTTCGCGATAATTTCTTCCACGCCGACATGCACCCCGGCAATATCTTCGTTAACTGTGACAACCCCGAAGACCCGCAGTACATCGCCATCGATTGCGGCATCGTGGGCAGTTTGACCCGCGAGGATCAGGACTATCTAGCGCGCAATTTACTGGCGTTTTTCCACCAGGATTACTACGAAGTCGCCGCGCTGCATATCGAATCCGGTTGGGTGGGTGAAAATACCCGCGCCAATGAGTTCGCGGCCGCCATTCGCACCGTCTGCGAACCTATTTTGGAAAAACCTCTAAAAGATATCTCCTTTGGCCAGGTGCTATTGGGGCTGTTCCAAACCGCACGTCGTTTTAATATGGAAGTGCAGCCGCAGCTGGTGTTGCTGCAGAAAACGCTGCTCAACATTGAAGGCTTGGGGCGCCAGCTCTATCCTGACCTGGATCTCTGGAGTACCGCAAAACCCTATCTAGAGCAGTGGATGAAAGAGCGTGCGGGGGTTAGCGGCTTATGGGAATCCCTCAAGCGTCAGGCGCCGGAGTTGTCTCACCAGCTCCCGGAGTTGCCGGTCCTTGCGCACCAAGCGCTCAGCCGCATGGAGCATGAGCATCGCCAGCGCCATCAGCAGGTAGAATCCATCAACGCCATGCGGGTACAGATGGCGCGTCAGAATAAGCGCTTATACCGCCTACGGCTTGGCTTGATTCTGCTGGCGTTAGCTCTCGCTTGGCAGCCGTTAAGCGGGTGGATTGAGCTCCAGGAGTGGCCAGTCTTAGCGGCCGCGGCTATCGGTCTCTTGCTGTTGGTATGGCAATAGCGTGATGCATTAACCGGTTATAAGGATTTCCATGGACAGCAATGAATTCTCGGCCAACAATTTGTCGACTCACTCGGTATCTGTGCTGGATACTCTCAATGAGGTATTAAAGCAGCGGCGCCACGCCGCAGCAGAAGAATCTTATGTTGCCTCCTTGCATCATAAGGGTTTGAACAAGATACTCGAAAAGGTCGGCGAAGAAGCAACCGAAACCGTGCTAGCAGCCAAGGATGCTGAACACGGCGGCGAAAGCGAGCGCCAAGCGGTGATTGCTGAAACCGCCGATCTGTGGTTTCACAGCTTAGTGATGCTGTCGCACCTGGGGATGGATCATCAAGCTGTTTTAGACGAACTGGCACGGCGCGTGGGTACGTCGGGGCACGATGAAAAAGCGTCTCGTCAGCCATAGCGGCTTAATAAACAGTGGCCGAGCGGTCACCTAGCTAGACAAAAGATAGTCAATCTTCCCATGAGGAAATGCATATGTTAGGTGGTATTAGTATTTGGCAGTTGCTGATTGTTCTGGGCATTATCATCCTGGTTTTCGGCACCAAAAAACTGCGTAACGTGGGCACCGACCTAGGCGGGGCGGTTAAAGGCTTCAAGAAAGCCATGCACGATGAAGAAAAAAATAAAGAGGGCGACCAAGACGACGCTCCGCATGCCAAAGTGAGCCATGAAGAGCCTGGCAACACTTACGACGTGAAAGCGGAAGAGAAACAGGCCGCCAACGACCGTCACGAAGAGCGCAAATAAACCATGCTGGATATCGGCTTTCTTGAACTGATGCTCATTGGCATCGTCGGGCTATTGGTGCTTGGCCCAGAGCGGCTGCCCCGGGCTGCCCGCACGACGGGCATGTGGATAGGCAAAATAAAGCGCACGGTATCCGGTATGCAGCGCGAGATTAGCGCTCAGCTTGAAGCTGAAGAGCTACGCCAAAAGCTCAACGAGCAGCATAAGAAACTCGATGACAGCTTGAAAAAAGCCAAGCTCGATGTCGAGAGCATTGCTGATACGCCCGATCGTGAGGCTTCATCCTCTACGCCGTCTGGCGGTAAAACGCAGAGCGAGACGGCGCGTCGTGTCGCCCAGGCGAGCTCCCGATTGGACGATGCCCTGGAGACAGTGCGTGAAGAGACGCCTGCCCCCGATTCATCGTCCTCCTCGGCGGCGTCCGACAGTGCAACGGCAACTGAAACGACTGAATCTGACCAGGCTGCATTGAATAAGGATCGTAACCACCAATGAGTATGTCTGACGATTCAAAGGAGCAGCGTGACGAACAGAGCCAGGCCCCGCTGATTGAACATCTGATAGAACTGCGCTCACGGCTTATGCGTGCAGTGATTGTGATCCTGGTGATCTTTCTGGGCCTCTATGCCTTTGCCAATGACATCTATACCTTCGTGGCGGATCCGTTAATGGATCTGCTGCCCGAAGGGTCGCAGATGATTGCCACGGAAGTGGCTTCGCCATTCTTGGCGCCTTTCAAGTTGACGCTAGTGGTTGCCGTGTTTATCGCGGTTCCCTTTGTGCTACACCAAGCCTGGGCATTCATCGCGCCGGGGCTTTACGATAATGAGAAAGCGCTGGCGATTCCGATTCTGGTCTCGAGCATTGCACTGTTCTACGGCGGGGCGGCCTTTGCCTACTACGTGGTATTTCCACTGCTCTTTGAGTTTTTCACTCAAACCGGACCGGAAAATGTCGCGGTGATGACCGACATCAACCAGTACTTAAATTTCGTTCTCAAACTGTTTTTTGCTTTCGGGGTGGCGTTTGAAATACCGATTGCCACCTTCTTGCTGATCCTCTCTGGCGCGACGACGGTAGAAAGTCTGTCTAAAAAACGGCCGTATATTCTTTTGGGCTGCTTTGTTATCGGCATGCTCTTGACGCCGCCCGACGTGATTTCCCAGAGCCTGCTGGCAATCCCCATGTATCTGCTTTACGAAGTTGGGCTGCTGTTTGGCCGCTTAGTACGTAAACGCAAAGCCGAAAAAGAGGCCGCGGAAGAGCGGGAAGCCGAGCACTAAAAAGCGAGTACTCGCATTAAAACGCCGCCGCCATCATTGATGGCGGCGGCGTTGTCGTTGAGGCTTAACCTTCGTGGCGATAGCGGCGCGGATTACGCCATCATTTCAGCGATACGATCCACCAACTTAAAAATACCCGTGGCTGCTTCACTGATGCGCGTTGCCAACATGTAAGCTGGCGTTGTCACCACGCGGTGCTCAAAATCCACCACGATATCTTCGACGCTGCAGCTACGATGCAGTCCGCCCATGGCACTTATTGCCCCGGAGACCGCCGGGTCATTACCCACCGTCACCGCAATGCCGTCGCCCAATAACCGGGGCACCAACACCGGTGAAATGCACATCAAGCCAATCGGCTTGGCATCGTCGCGAAAGCCAGTCAAGGCTTCTTTCAATGTCTCCAGCACCTGCATATTATCGCTGGCCATGGCAAAGTCAGACAGGTTCTTGGCGACACCAAAACCGCCGGGCACGATCACCGCATCGAAGTGATCAGCATTAAGCTCACCCAACGGGCGAATGTTCCCTCGCGCCAAGCGAGCAGACTCCTGCAGCACATTACGTTGCTCACCCTCCGCTACTTCTTGCGTCAGGTGATTAATGACATGATGCTGTTCTATGTCCGGGGCAAAACAGTGGTAATCAATGCCCAACTGATCCAAGCGCAGCAGCGTTAGCGTGGTCTCATATATCTCTGAGCCATCATAAACACCGCAGCCGGCTAAAATCACCGCCACCTGTTTGGTCATGCCTATCTCCTTATCCCAGGGTCTGCCGATCGCAATACAGCAAAGCAATTGCTCACTTTAGTCAGTCTGCCTTGTCGCCACAAGACGGCTTTCGCCGCAGGGCATGGCTGATATACTTCCTACAGGCCTTCGGGCACCCCTATTTGCGATCCTTACTGGAGACAACCTTTGAGCACTCCCACTCCTCGTCACTTTCCTGCCACGCGCATGCGCCGTATGCGCCGCGATGATTTCTCACGCCGCCTGATGCAAGAGAACAGCCTAAGCCCCGCCGACCTGATCCTGCCGGTATTTGTATTGGAAGGCGAAAACCAGCGTGAAGCGGTGGCGTCTATGCCCGGCGTTGAGCGACTCTCTATCGACCTGTTGATTGAGCAAGCTCGCGAAGCCTATCAACTCGGCATTCCCGCGTTAGCGCTATTCCCCGTGGTGGGCACCGAGCAAAAAACAGAACTCGCCGAAGAGGCCTATAGCGCCAGCGGCTTGGTACAGCGCAGCGTACGCGCCCTGAAAGCCGCCCTGCCTGAGCTGGGGATCATCACTGACGTAGCGTTAGACCCGTACACCAGCCACGGTCAGGATGGCATTCTCGATGAGCAGGGTTACGTACAAAATGACCGGACGGTAGACACGCTGCTTAAACAGGCCCTTTCGCATGCCGAAGCGGGCGCCGACGTGGTGGCGCCTTCCGATATGATGGATGGACGTATTGGGGCCATTCGCCAAGTTCTAGAGCAGGAACACCTTCACAACGTCAAAATCATGGCCTATAGCGCTAAGTACGCATCCCACTACTACGGCCCGTTTCGTGATGCCGTCGGTTCAGCGACTAACTTGGGCAAAGCCGACAAGCGCACTTATCAGATGGACCCGGCCAATAGCGATGAAGCGCTGCACGAAGTCGCCATGGATATCGCCGAAGGCGCCGATATGGTGATGGTCAAACCCGGTATGCCCTACCTGGATGTCGTTCGCCGCGTGAAAGCCGAGCTCAAAGTGCCAACGTTCGCCTACCAGGTCAGCGGTGAGTACGCCATGCACCGTGCCGCTTTCGACAACGGCTGGCTAGAAGCAGAACCCGTCATCTTAGAATCGTTGATGTGTTTCAAACGCGCAGGGGCCGATGGGATTTTGACCTATTTTGCCTTAGAGGCAGCACGTTTACTGCAGCGCCACTAAACGGCCGTGACAAAGATGACAGCAAGGTGACACTTGTTTGTCATCTTCTCCCTGCATACTCACGTCCTATACAAGTATCAGGCTATGATACCTTCGAGCCATCGACGCGGGGAGATCCACCATGGACGAGCAAGCAGCAGATTCATTATCACTATCGTCTACTGATCAAACCAGCAGCGATGGAGATATGCCACTGCGTATCAACCGCACGCCTACCGGCGTTCAAGCACGTGACGCACAGCCTGAAACCGACCTGGACGACACTCAGCTCTACTTCAACCGAGAGCTATCGCATCTACAGTTCAATATCCGGGTTTTGGAACAAGCGCTGGACGACGCCCACCCGCTGCTCAACCGGTTGATGTTTTTGCTGATTTTCTCATCCAACATGGATGAGTTCTTTGAAATTCGCGTTGCCGGGTTAAAACACCAGATCGCTCTTGGCGACGACACTACCGCCGCCGATGGCCGCCTGCCCAAAGCCGTATTGGCCGAGATTTCACAAGTCGCCCATGCGCAGATCGTCCGTCAGTACGAAATTCTCAACGACACGCTTTTGCCAGCGTTGGAAACCCAGGGGCTGCGCTTCCGGCGTCGTGACCAGTGGACAGAGCAGCAAAAGGCCTGGGCACGCAACTTCTTCGACAATGAAATCATGCCGGTCATTAGCCCTATCGGCTTAGACCCTTCCCACCCCTTCCCGCGACTGGTCAACAAAAGCCTCAATTTTATCGTCGAACTGGAAGGTAAAGACGCCTTTGGTCGCGCGGGGGGGATGGCGATTCTACCGGCTCCTCGCTCGCTCCCCCGCTTAATGGCGCTGCCGAAGGAGCTATGCGAAGAGGGTTTCTCCGAGTATGTGTTTCTCTCTTCAATGATCCATGCCCATGCCGACGAACTTTTCCCTGGCATGCGCGTGCGCGGCTGTTACCAGTTCCGCTTGACCCGCAACGCGGATATGAGTGTCGATCCCGAGGAGGTGTCTGACCTTGCCTCCGCGCTGCGCGGTGAGCTGTTGGCGCGCCGCTACGGCAGCGGCGTACGCCTAGAAGTAGCCGACAGCTGCCCCGATGACCTCACCAACTTTCTACTCCGCCAATTCGAGCTGGAGAGCGATGACCTGTATCGCGTGAAAGGGCCGGTCAATTTAACCCGCATGATGTCGGTACTGGGGGATGTGGATCGCCCCGAACTGCTCTATCGCCCGTTTACGCCCAGCATCCCCAAAGCGCTCAAATCGGGCAGTTTGTTTGATGCCATCGCCAAGAATGACATCTTACTGCACCACCCTTTTCAGTCCTTCACGCCGATTGAAGATCTGCTGCGGGAAGCCGCCCGCGATCCCCATGTGTTGGCCATCAAGCAGACGCTCTATCGCACGGGCTCAGACTCACCTATCGTTAGCGCCTTGGTAGAAGCCGCCAGCCAAGGCAAAGAAGTGACCGTGGTCATTGAACTGCGTGCACGCTTCGATGAAGCCGACAACCTGCAGTTGGCGTCTCGCTTGCAGGAAGCGGGCGCCATCGTGGTTTACGGCATCATGGCTTACAAGACCCACGCCAAGATGCTGCATATCGTGCGTCGCGAAAAAGGCGAGTTGTGCTACTACGCGCACCTCGGCACCGGCAACTATCACTCCAAAACCGCCAAACTGTATACCGATTACAGCCTGCTGACGGCTAATAAAGCGCTGTGCGCCGATGTGCACAAAGTGTTTCAGCAGCTTTCTGGGATGGGCCGCGCGCGTAAAATCGACACCTTGCTCCATGCGCCCTTCACGCTGCACGACCGACTGGTGGAAATGATTGACCGGGAAGCGCAGATAGCGCGCAAGGGCAAACGCGCCCATATCATCATCAAGTGCAACTCGCTAACCGAACCCAAACTGATCAAAGCACTCTACCGTGCGTCTCAGGCGGGGGTTGAGTGCGATTTAATTATTCGCGGTATGTGCTGTTTGAAGCCGGGCGTGCCGGGGGTTTCTGAGAATATCCGCGTACGCTCCATTATTGGCCGTCTGCTTGAACACACCCGTGTGTTCCACTTTCACAATGATGGCAAACCGGAGATCTGGTGCTCGAGTGCCGACTTTATGTCGCGCAATATGTTTCACCGGGTTGAGACGTGCTTCCCGCTGCTGGATAAAAAGCTCGCCACCCGTGTACGTAAAGACCTGGAAACCTACATGGTGGATAACTGCCAGAGCTGGCTGTTGCAAACCGACGGCAGCTACCAGCTACAGGATCCGGGGAAGAGCGATGCCATCAGCGCCCAGGAAACCCTGCTCTACGCCTATGCATCCAAAAGCTAAGCGTCGCAAAGCTCGCTTGCAAACCAAAACCCCGCTTATAAGCGGGGTTGATGGTTCTCTTTAGCTGTTTACGCATAGCGTTGACGCAATACCTTGGCTGCTTCGACCATATTCGCCAGCGCTGGCTCTACTTCCGCCCATCCGCGCGTTTTCAGCCCGCAGTCCGGGTTTACCCAGAGCCGTTCAGCGGGGATCTTCTCCAAGGCTTTTTCCATCAAATCGACCATCCAGCTCACCTTGGGAATATTAGGGGTGTGGATATCGTAAACGCCCGGGCCAATTTCGTTGGGGTATGCGAAGTCCTGGAAGGCGTCTAGCAGGTGCATATCCGAGCGCGATGTTTCGATGGTGATCACGTCGGCATCCAGCGCAGCAATCGCTCCGATGATGTCGTTGAATTCCGAGTAACACATATGAGTATGGATTTGCGTGGTATTCGCAACACCTGCCGCGCTTAGCTGGAAGCTCTCAACAGCCCAATCCAGATAGCGCTGCCACTCGCTCTGGCGCAGCGGCAGCCCCTCACGTAGGGCCGGCTCATCGATTTGAATCACGTTGATCCCGGCGTTTTCCAGATCCAGCACCTCATCGCGCAGCGCCAGCGCAATCTGACGGCAGGTGGTTTCCCGCGGCTGGTCATCGCGTACAAACGACCACTGCAGTATCGTGACTGGCCCGGTCAGCATGCCTTTCATGGGTTTAGCGGTCAGCGTTTGGGCATATTGGCTCCAGCGAACGGTCATTGGGGCTGGGCGGGATACGTCACCAAAAATAACCGGTGGCTTAACACAGCGTGAACCGTAGCTCTGCACCCAGCCAAACCGGGTAAAGGCAAACCCTTCAAGCTGCTCGCCAAAGTGCTCCACCATATCGTTGCGCTCGGCCTCGCCATGCACCGGCACGTCAATATCCAACGCTTCCTGGCGCTCCACCGCGTAGGCGATTTCGGCCTGCATCCGGGCTTCATAGTCCGCTGATGACAGCTCGCCGGCTTTAAAGGCGCGCCGCGCCGCACGAATCGCATCGGTTTGAGGGAACGACCCAATGGTCGTGGTCGGGAATAGCGGTAGGTTCAGCGCCCGGCGCTGAGACTCAGCCCTTACACCGTAGGGCGCCTGCCGCTGGCTGTCGGCAGCGGTGATCGCCGCCAGCCGCTCGCTCACCACGGCTTGATGGATCCGCGTCGACTCGCGCCGAGCATCCAGTGCTCGCGTCGCAGCATCCAAACGCTGCTCATCCTCAGGTGTTGCGCGGTTATCAATCAGCCGCGCCAGGGTAACCACTTCCGCCAGCTTCTGCTGGGCAAACGCCAACCAGCTCACGAGCGCTTCACCAAGTTCGCTTTCCTGCGCCAGGTCTACCGGCACATGCAGCAGCGAGCAGCTCGGCGCCAGCCAAAGCCGCTGCCCTAGGCGAACTTTTAATGGCAGCAAGCGTTCGCGCAACGCGGCTAAGTCAGCCCGCCAGATGTTGCGGCCGTCGACAAAACCAATGGATAGCACTTGGTGGGGTCCAAGACGGTCGATCACACTCTCGACTTGTTGCGGCGCTCGCACGGCGTCAATGTGTAAACCAGCGACGGGTAGGCGGGTGGCCAATGAAAGGTTGTCACCCAGACCACCAAAGTAAGTGGCTAACAGCAGCTTTAGCGGTGCCGCCTGCAAGCGGTGGTAGGCGCGCTCAAACGCTTGCCGCCAAGACAGCGGTAGATCCTGCACGAGCGCAGGCTCGTCCAGTTGCACCCATTCGATGCCTTGGGTCGCAAGTCGCGATAATATTTCGCCATACACGTTCAATACGCTGCCGAGCAGCGTTAAACGATCAAAATCATTTCCTTTGGTTTTACCCAGCCATAGCCACGTCAACGGCCCGGTTAGCGTTACTTTGGGGGTAAAACCCGCGCGTAACGCCTCATCCACTTCGTCGAACAGGCGGTCAGAGGCCAGTGTAAACGTTTGCCCTTCGTGCAGTTCCGGGACGAGGTAGTGGTAGTTAGTGTCGAAGTACTTAGTCATTTCACAGGCGGCGGCGGGCTCACCGCTGGGCGCGCGGCCACGGGCCATGCGAAAGCTGGTGTCCAGGTCGATATCGCCCCCCGCCACTTCGTGCTGGGCATTAAAGCGGGCAGGCACGGCGCCTAGCGTGACGGATACGTTCAGCACTTGATCATAAAAGGCGAAATCACCCACGCTCACGAAATCCAGCCCCGCTTCTTGCTGTGCCTGCCAGTGACGCAAACGAAGCTCACGGCCCGTACTTTCCAGTTCGTTACGCGTTAGGTCGCCTTTCCAATATGCTTCAGTGGCCTTTTTAAGTTCGCGCTGAGCACCGATACGGGGATAGCCGAGAATATGAGAAACTGTCATGATGAACTCTACCAACGTGAATGAATTCGCACAGTCTGGGCACCACGTATTAGTGAATCAAACTAAAGTTTCTAATAGTAAAGATGAAAAATACTCACAATGATTGAACTGCGACATCTACGCACCCTGCTGGCGCTGCGTGAAACCGGCTCTTTGGTCGATGCTGCCGATCGCGTGCATTTGACCCAATCGGCGCTTTCTCACCAGTTGAAAGACTTGGAGAGCCGCGTGGATAGTGCGCTATTCGTGCGCAAAACTCGCCCGGTGGAATTCACCCGCGCGGGCTTACGCCTCCTCGCCTTAGCCGACCAGGTGCTGCCGGAAGTACGCAAAGCGGAGCGGGATTTGGCGCGCTTAGCAGGCACCGAGCAAGGGCGTTTACATATGGCCATCGAGTGCCATAGCTGTTTTCAGTGGTTGATGCCGACGGTGGATTACTTTCGCGATCACTGGCCAGAGGTGGAAATCGACATTCCCAGTGGCCACCACTTTGATCCACTCCCGGCGCTTGCCCGCGAACAGTTGGATCTGGTGATCACCGCCGACCCCCAGCCCCTTGAGGGTATTCACTACGCACCGCTGTTTCGCTATGAGGGATTATTAGCCGTCGCCCGCCAGCACGCGTTTGCAGGCCAGAGCTTCATTGAGCCCCAGGCGCTGGCGGATGAAACCTTGATCACGTACCCGGTTGAACAGTCACGGTTGGATATTTTCACTCAGTTTTTGCAACCGGCGAATGTACGTCCTCGGGAGATCCGCACTGCTGAATTGACCATTATGATGATGCAGCTAGTGGCCAGCGGGCGCGGCGTCTGCGCCCTGCCCAACTGGGCGCTCACCGAGTATTTAGAGCGCGATTACGTTAGCGCGGTGAAGCTAGGCGAGCAGGGAGTATGGAGTACGCTCTATGCGGCGATCCGTGAAGAGACGCGTGAAGCACCGTGGATGCAGGATTTCTTGCGCACCGCGCGGGAAACCTCCTTTGCGGTGCTCACGGGGGTTAAGCCTGCGGATCGCGACGAGGAACCAGCAGCGTAAAGCGCGCACCGCCCAGGGAAGGGCTGGTATCGATAGTCACACTGCCGCCGTGCCCGGCCATGATCTTCTGCACGATAGAAAGCCCCAACCCGTAGCCGCCGGAACTGCGTGCGCGGCTGTCATCCAGCCGGGCGAAGGGTTTAAAAATATCCGCTCGCGCTTCGGGGGGGATGCCGGGGCCGTCATCTTCAACGTCAATACGCACCAGATTGGGCTCATCCCACAGCTGAATCACTACCTGAGACTTGGCATGCCGACAGGCGTTACCGACTAAATTCTGCAGGGCGCGCTGAAGATAGCGAGGCTCCGCCATCAGCTCGATTTCAGGGCCCTCGGCAAGTGTTAACGCCAAACCTTTGTGCAGTGGAGAAAGCGTATCAATCACCCGCTCGGCCATGGCGCGGCACTCTACCAGGGCAGTTTCAAGCTCGGCGCCATTCACCGTTTCTCCCCCTAAGCGTGCATAGGTGAGAATCTCATCCACCAACTCATCCAGCTCGGCAATATCGGCATCGATGCCCTGCAACTGGCGGCGAATAGCGGGCTGTTCGGTCATGTCCTCGACCATTTGCACCGCAAAGCGAATGCGGGCGACCGGGGTGCGCAGCTCATGGGACACCGCCCGTATCATCTCTTGCTGTCCCCGTAAGAGGCTCTGCACTTGATTGGCCATGCCGTTAAACGCCATACCCAACCGGCCCAAAAAGTCACCGCTTTCCACTTTTACTCGGGTTTCCAAGCGACCACTGGCAATCCTAGTCGCGGCCAGCTCTAGGCGCGCCATTCGGGCTTCAATACTGCGCATGATCAAGTAGATAATCAGGCTGAGTACGATCATCAGCCCCACCAGAAGCGGCAGGTGGAGGTTCGGAGGCAGTGTGTCGCCGCGGGAAATAGGCCCCGCCTTTAACCACTGAGATTCGCCCGGCAGTTGATAGAGCAGCGTGATAGAGAGATTGTCAGACACTAACCGAGTGATCACGCTGCCGCTGGCCAACTGTGCTTGCTGCTGCGTCGATAGCCCGGCTGGTAATTCAGACACCAGCTGCAGCGGCCAACTGCCTGGGCGCAGCTGGGCGATACGGTTTTCACGCGCATCGTCGGGCGCCGCCGCCAGCCAATCACCCAACAGCGCGATGCTGCCGTACCATTGATGCTCACTCCAATCTTCGAGCCTGGCTTGCAGCAACCACGTATCGCCAGGTAAGCGTTGCTGCAGTAACCACGGGCTTTCAGCCACCAGTATTTTACCTTGCTCAAGGCGTGAGCGCTCGAAGTAGCCTAGCTCCGCCTCGCTGATGGGCTGTAGAGACAACTGCAACTCAAGCCGCTCAGAAAAACGCGCAAGCAGAGTGTTACGCTGGACCTCGGTTAGATCGGCCAACTGTTGCGTCATCAGCGACATGGGCAGTGAAGCAAGCTGTTCACGGTAGTCTTCGCGGCGCACCTGTTCGATAAACGAACGTCCTGCCAATGCGATCACAAATACGACTAAAAGCGCTACGCCCAGCAACAAATAGAACCTTAAAAACGAGCCGTTACTGAGCACCCGCCGCATGATGCTTTCCCTCTGATTGATCAACTGTCTTTAACGAAGAGATAACCTTTACTGCGTACGGTTTTGATTCGGTGGGGTTGATGAGGGTCATCGCCAATTTTGGGTCGAATACGCGACACACGCACATCAATAGAACGGTCTTGCCCATCATACTTAATGCCGCGTAAATCACTGAATATCTCTTCACGGGTAAGCACACGGCCAGCGTTGCGACCTAATAGCCAGAGCAAGTCAAACTCAGCGCTGGTTAAGTCAATGCGCTCACCAGAGAGCCAAGCCTCGCGCGTGGCATTGTCGATTTCCAGGTTTTCAAAGCGCAGCCGCATTTCGCCATCCGGCGCTGGCCCGTCAGCGCGGCGGAGGAGCGCCCGCATGCGGGCCAGCAGTACGCGTGGTTGAACGGGTTTTGGCACGTAATCATCAGCGCCCATTTCAAGCCCCAAGACTTGATCCAGATCATCGGTGCGTGCCGTCAGCATCATGATCGGCCCAGCAAAATTAGGTCTAACGCGGCGGCAAATCGCCAAGCCATCTTCCCCTGGCAGCATTAAATCCAAAATTACTAAATCGGGTTGCAGGGTTAAAATACGATCAACCCCTTTAGACCCATCCGCCTCCAGCGTTACTTGGAAGCCGTTTGCTTCCAAGTAATCCCGGGTAAGTTCGGCCAGGCGCTGATCATCTTCTATGATCAGGACATGATCTTGATCGGGATAGTCAGGCATGACAGGCTCTTGCGATTCAAGCGCCTGAAACTGCTGTTCCAAGTGATCTACCATCCTCTTTTTGCACTCCGCTTAGGCTGTTTATTTTCTCACCCGCTCACCCAGTTTCATTGCAGGTGCCCTATTGTTGGCTCTCAGGATACCTCAAAACCATCAAAACACCTGCTACTGTCGTTACCGTTACGTTTATTGATGGCGGTATTAGGCCAGACACTTGATTCTCACACCAACGGGAGCTAATGTGAAAACGCTAACTGTCGACAATTTGACAGGAGGAACCTGCCATGGGAAGTAGCAAAACGAAAAGTGTTATTAAACGTGTTTACATTCCAACCCAAGTGCGTGACCTGCCCAACGGGGAAAAGCTAAAAATACCTGGGCATTATAAAGCACCGCCCGGCGAAGGAAATGACACGACAGAGTAATCTTTATTTATTATTGACTACTCGGGTTACCAAAAAGGCAGGCCATCATCGGCCTGCCTTTTTTTTCGTCATGGCATCCCGCGTCTACCCTTTGGGGCCAAACAGGAACCACGCGATTAAACCAACCAGCGGGAAAAACAGTAGTACCAAGATCCAAATGAGCTTGGCAACACCCCCTGCGCCGCTTTTAGCCACTTTCACAATGGCCCAAATAACGATAACTAGCCAAATTAACCCTAATAAACCACCTACTTCAATGCCCATAGCAACTCCTTAGCGTGTTGGCACTCTGTTTCTGAAACTTAGCTGTTTACTGCTTCCAATTACCGCCACCTTCACAAGCTGAACTCACTGCTCGGGAAGGCTCAACACCATTTCACCGGCCTGCATTTCAATCGACATAAGGTTCAAAAAACTCATGCCAAGCAGGACGGTGTCGCGCTCCATGCCAGGGCTAATAGACCCCTGTACATTCTGCACTGTTAAACCGCCCAGTGAAACCTCGTCCAGTTCGGTCAAGCTACCTTCTACCCGGCCATTGGCAGTATTGAACCAAGCGCTGCGCCCCGGCACCAAGCCCAGCTCATCGGCTAAGCCACCCGGTATCGCCACATAGGTGGCGCCCGTATCGAGCAAAAAGGTGACGGGCTCACCATTGATACGGCCAGGCGCTTCAAAATGCCCGGCACGATTACGCTTTAACGTAATCGGTTCACCGGCAGGCAGGCTATGCACGATATTGGCATTGGGGCGCATCATTTCCTCCAGGCCGCCATGTATCCACCACGTGCCCACCGCCATTAATAGCACCCACAACAGTAGCATCATGACGATGCCACCTCGCTGTGCCCTTGGCGTTGCTGTGTGCGTCAACATCGTTCACCTCGCTGAGGTAAGCGCCTCTCATCGAGCCTTATGAGTGCTGAGATGACGATTCGCCTTCCCATGCCAGTGCAGCTTCGCGGCCACGGCGCTCGTTGACCTTGGCGCAAATCAGCATCGCTATAACGAACAAAGCCACACATAACAGGATAGACGCTTGCAAGCCGATAAGCGTTTGCAGCACTCCCAGCATCACGATGCCACACACCCCTGCTAACTTATTCGCCAACCCCCAGAAACCGAAAAATTCAGCGGATTTACCCAGCGGTGAAAATAGGCCAACCAGGGCCCGGCTGGCGGATTGGCTAGAGCCCAGGCTGAGCCCTGCCAGGCAACCCACTACGAGAAAGACGTATTGGGCCTGCCACTGCGCCTCAAATTGCCCGTTGGCCCACTGCGTCACCTCAGGCGTCGCCCAAATAGCAATAATCGCCAGCACCCAAAGCGCCAGCGTTATTTGGTAAGTATGCTTGGCCCCTAATCGATCCTGGATCCATCCAAACCCTAGCGCGCCTGCCGCCGCAGTGACTTGAACGATAATGAACATAATATTGCGCACGCCTTCATCCCAGCCGATCACTTGGGCACCGTAAATAAACGCAAAGGCGATAATGATGTAGACCCCCGCCATCGAAAACAGCAGCGACACTAAAAAAGTGGTCAGGTCTTTGAAGTAGCGCAATTCATGCAGCGTTGAGGTCACGCGCTTCAAGGCAATATGACGATACGAGACGCCGTGAAGCTGGGGCGTACCGCGCTCTTTTAACCATAAAAAAGTGGGGATAGCGGTAATCAGGAAAAAACCTGCAGCGAAAGGCCCCACCCAGCGAATGCGTTCAAAGTTGTCAGCGCTTGCCTCACCTAACACCACCAGGGTGAAACCGGCGGCGAACAACCCCCCGATGTAGCCCAGTGCCCAGCCAAACCCGGAAATTTTACCCAGCGACTCGGGCGGCCCAAGCTCGGGTAAAAAGGCGGCAATAAACGACTCCCCCATGGAATAGGCGTAGTTCGACAGCACGATCAATAACAGGCCAATGATGACGAAGCCGGGCTCGACAAAGTAAAGCATGGCCGTAGTTGCCACCGTGGCGAGATAGCTTATCAGCAGAAAACGCTTTTTCTCTGCCCGATAGTCCATGACCGCACCGCACAAGGGGGCCGTGATCACCACCATCAGATAGCTCACTGCCAGGGCTAGGCTCCACAAGAAATTGGCAAGCCGAAAGTTGTCACCTCGATCGCCCACAATCACCGTAGTAAAGAGCTCGCCAAACACAACGGTAATGATGAGCAACGTGTAGGCCTGGTTGGCAAAATCAAACATCGCCCAGCCAAAAATTTCTCGACGCGATGCGTAGCCATCCGTCGCCTTAGCAGTGTTAGCAGACAGCATTGGTGTTCTCTCACAGGGGAAGGCGTAAGCCTAGCAGGTAGAGCTAGCAAGTCGCCACGGCAGGATCATAAACGGTTAAAACAAACAAACGCTCGGCTTGACGCCAGGCGTTGTCACATAAATGGGGAAAAACTAACAGCGTCAGAGCAGCCAGTGGGCGGCCACCGCGGCCAAACCAATCACCAGGGCAGTCAGCACGGCCACGGTCACTACCCGATCGAGCCAACGGTCAAAGGCCACGCCTTTGGGCTGCCTTCGCGTTGCTCCATGGCGGCCTTGCCGAGCCATTAGCATCTTCGCTCCATGTTTTTATGCTCCTGAAGTGGCAAGCTCCCAGCATCGAACGCTTGCCTGTTTCTAGCGATGCTAACTATTAATGCGCCGGTTGACCACACTGGGGGCACGGCGTAGGCGCTCTTCTTCGCCTAAAAGCTCGGCCTCAAAGGCATCCGCACCCACGGGCGTTTCACCATGACGGCGATAAAGCTGCGTTAGCATTGCTTTACGATCCGCACGCAATTCCTGCACCAGCACGAACACCATCATATACAGAATAAAGGTGAACGGCAGTGCCGATAGCACCGATGCCGACTGCAGCCCCGTCAAACCACCTGAGGCAATCAGCGTCAGGCAGATCGCCGCAATCAGCACACCCCAGATAACGCGCTTATAGAGCGGTGGGTTGATCGAACCATTATCGGTCATTTGCGCCACAATGTACGAGGCAGAATCGGCTGAGGTGACCAGGAAAATAAAGATCAGCATCATGGCGACTACGGACAGCACGCCCGAAAATGGCATTAAGTCGAACATCTCGAACAGGGCCACCGTTATATTGTCCTGGGTCGCCGCTGCCAAGCCGACATCCGTACCGTTCAACTCCATCTGAAGTGCCGCCCCACCAAAGACGCCAATCCACAAACAGGCGAGCAACGGCGGTACAAACAGCACCCCAAAGACATACTCTTTAATAGTACGACCACGGGATACGCGAGCGATGAAGGTGCCCACAAAGGGTGACCAGGCAATAACCCAGGCCCAGTAGAAAATCGTCCAGCTGCTTGCCCACTCATTATCACTGTACGGTGAAATACGCAGGCTCATACCGATGAAATTCTGCAGATAATCGCCAATCCCGACGGTAATCGTTTCGAGTATTGCAACGGTGGGGCCAGTGAACAGCACGTACAGCATCAGCCCAATGCATAGCACCATGTTGAGATTAGAAAGACGCTTGATGCCTTTGTCCAAACCCGACCAGGTGGATGCCATGTAAGCACAGAACATCACGAACAGAATAATAAACTGCCAAAGACCGTTTTCAGGAAGGCCAAACACGGCATTCAAACCGCCGTTCATTTGCAGGACACCCAAGCCGAGCGAGGTCGCCACGCCCATTACCGTGGCCACCACTGCAAACACGTCTAACCAAGAGGCATAGGGACGCACCTTCGGATTTTTAGCCGTTATTGACGACAACACCGAAGACACAAGCCCCGCCTGCCCTTTGCGGAACTGAAAATAGGCGATGATTAGCCCCACAATGGAGAAGGCCGCCCACTGATGTATGCCCCAGTTAAAATAGCTATATTGAATAGCGTAGCGTGCTGCTGCTTCGGTTTCGGCGGTTCTATCCCCATAAGGGGGTTCAATAAAGTGAAACATGGGTTCTGCCATGCCATAGAACACCAAGCCGACACCAAAGCCCGCCGCCAGTAGCATGCTTATCCACGAAAAAAACGTATAGTTAGGACGACTGTCCTGCGGCCCCAAGCGAACTTTACCGTATTTACTCAGCGCCAAGCCAAAGAGAAAAATCACAAACCCAAAAACAGAAAATAGATAAAACCACCCAAATAGACCGGTAATGGTCGTCAATGCGCTTTCCGCGGCGTTAGCAAAACCTTCTGGAAAGGATGCTCCGACTATTACCAAGCCAAAGATAATCACCACCGATGCGATGAAAACCGACTTGCCTCCATGATTAGCCATATAACCATCCTGTTAAATGAGCTTTGTTTAGATAAGCACTGCACACTAAGCGAATGCTTGTACAACTAAACGTGTCTTGTACAGCTTAATGGTAACAGCTGAAAAACCTTACCGCACGGTCAGCAGGCCTGGCGCCCAGTCTAAAGCTTCGCGCCTTGATCGCTTAAACCTACAATGAACTTGCGAGACCCACTGTGTTCCAATGGGGGCGAACAACCGATGGAGGCTCTCATGCCACAGATGAATCGCGACCAACGCAACGCAGCATGGCAAGCGGCAAACCAATGGCGCGCCCGTGCCGCGCAAACCCAGCCCACCGGTTTGGCAGGTAGTTTAAAACTGCTGTTTACATGGCTGGCGTTTGGCGCGTTGATGATAGTAGGCGTGGTACTTGGCCTGTTTTTCTTATTGATTGGCTGGGCGATGATGCCTTTTGTGCGGCATAAAATGAAAAAACGTATGGAACAGCTACGTGCGCAGCAGGCGCAAGATATTGGTGGCGGCTACTCTCAAGGCCATGCGTCCCCGCAGGCGTCGCCTCACCGTCGTCCAGGTCATCAGGACGCATTAGAAGGTCACTACGAAGTTAAAGACAGTGAAGTCAAAGATGATCGATAAGAGCGCCGTCACTCATTGCATCGCCCGTTAAAGCGGTGCATGTACCCAAGTGAATGCCGCGGCTAGCGTAAGCGGCATCACTACCAAGCTCCCGAGATTACCAATCAGTACCAGCGACGCCACTTTCTGAGGCGCCAGCTGGTACTGCTCTGCCACCAAGTAATTCAATACCGCTGGCGGTAGCGCTGCAAACACCAGCAGCACCGCGGCCTGCAACGCATTCATGGGCAGCAGCCACATTAATGGCAACGCAATCACCAACCCGGAAAGCGGGCAAAGCACGGCCCCCAGCATGCCTGTGCGCCAATCGCTAAAGTCGATTTCCAGCAGCCGCACGCCTAACGCAAACAGCATCAGCGGTATACATATTTCACCCAGCATCCGCATGGCTTCGAGCAGCCAGCTGGGTAGCGGCATGCCGCTGAGGTTGACAGCCAACCCTGCTACGCTCGCCAACACGATAGGCATACGCAGCATGCGCCATAGCGAAGTACGCGGGTTTAACATATAAAGCCCCACCGAAAAGTGCAGCAGCATCTCAACAATAAACACCACTACTGCGGCAGGCAGTGCATCAGGCCCAAAGGCCAGCACCAGTAATGGCACCCCCATGTTGCCCGAATTATTGAACATCATCGGCGGAAGAAAGGTTTTAATATCCAGCTTGAGCCACGTCGCCAACGGCCAAAGCACAAGGCCTGACCCTAACACCACGGCCACCGCCGCTGTCGCGAGCCAAGCGTACTCCGCTAACGGCGCTTGGCGATCCGCCAGCACCGCAAAGACCAGCAGGGGAACGAACAGCTCCATATTGAGCGTATTAAGGCTGCGAATATCTGGCTTCCGGTAGTGCCCATAGGCAGCGCCACAGCCGGCGATTAAAAATACCGGCAGTAGCGTGGCCAGAATATGTCCCATCATACGGGCCACCCCGCCTGACGCCATGGCTTCATTGTGTCGTCCTTGTCAGTGTGACCCGGCTGCCGGGTTAGTTATTTTTGGCGGCTGGTGGCTCAAGAAAGCGCTGCCAGAGCGCGGTGACGATATGGCGCTGTTCGCGAAACTCTTCGCCATCAGTGAGCGCTTTTTCACCGGTAAGCGCTGCTCGGTGGGTAGCACTACGATAGGCTAAATACGCCTCGCGCAGTCGCTCAGCCTCTTCATGAGGTAAGTGCCCACTTTCAGTCAAGCTCTCCAAAATGCGGATATTGTCACTGTAAGTCAGCAGCGCAGGGGTTTGGTGAGCGAGTGCTAGCACCGCGTATTGGCAGAGAAACTCAATGTCTACCATGCCGCCCGCATCGTGCTTGATATTAAACGTACCACTCGTCGCTTTACTGCCCAGATGATCGCGCATTTTTTGCCGCATCTTGACGACCTCGTCGCGCAGCACGGCGTTATCCCGCTCACCGCCTAAAATGTCGCCCCTCAGCTGGCTGAATTTGTCGGCCAGCGTATCGCTCCCCGCCACTACGCGGGCGCGAACTAATGCCTGGTGCTCCCATGTCCAGGCATTCTGGCGCTGGTAGTCGGCGAACGCTTTGAGTGAAGTCACCAGCAACCCTGAATTACCCGAAGGCCTGAGTCGCATATCGACTTCATAAAGCGTGCCCGTGGGCGTTACCGCGGTAAGCAAGTGGATAATGCGCTGCCCCAGGCGGGTAAAAAATACCGCAGTATCAATGGGCCTTGGGCCGTCAGTCGTGCCTTGACCATCGCTGTCGTGGAGAAAAACCAAGTCTAAATCTGAACTGTAACCTAGCTCGATGCCTCCCAGCTTGCCGTAGCCGACAATCAGAAACGCTGCTTCGCCCGCGTCAAGTCCTTCAGGGACACCATGTTTACGGGTGATATGCTTCCACGCCATCGCCAGCACCGCGTCGAGAATGACCTCGGCAATAAAGGTTAAGTAATCGCTTACTTTCATTAGATGCCGGGTACCCACGATATCGGAAGCCGCCACATGCAGCGTTTGCGCATGTTTAAACACGCGCAGCGCCTCCAGCTGTGCCTCTTCGTCATCTTCTGGCAAGCGATTGAGCGTTTGTCGCAGCTCATCGGCCAGGCGCGCTTTATCGGCCGGGGTGTAAAGCGTTTCTGGGGTTAGCAATTCATCAAGCAGAATGGGGTAACGCGAGAGCTGTTCGGCGATCCAGGGGCTAGCAGCACACAGCCGCATCAGGTGTTCAAGCGCCTGGGGATTTTCACGCAGCAGCGCGAGATAAGCCGTCCGCCGCAAAACGGCTTCGATGAGCGGCTGAACACGCACCAGCGCGGTATCCGGTGCGTCATTTTCTGACACTGCATCCAGCAACAGGGGCATCAACGCATCTAGACGCTCAAAGCCGATCCGCTGCATACTCTGCACTTGGCGAGAATGGTAAAGGCTCTGAAGGCGCTTCAAGGCTTTTTCCGGTTCGTTAAAGCCCGCCTCCGCAAGGTGCGCGCTAGCCTCCTCTGCTTCTAGTTCGCCACGCCAAATCAGCCGCCACTGAGCAAGGCCGAGCTGGCTATCATCGTTGGCCTCTTCGACATCCTCTTCGGGGTCTGCGATCACTGCATCAAAGTGCTGGCGAACCCTTTCCCTTACTTCATCAAGCCTTGCCATCAGCCCAGGCCAATCTTCATGCCCCATGGCGAAAGCAACGCGCTCGCGGTCGCTGTCATCGCTGGGCAGGGTTTGGGTCTGCCGATCCTCAAGCGCTTGAAGCGCGTGCTCTACATCACGCAAAAAGGCATAGTCCGGCAACAGCTCATCGACGACGGCTTGCGGCAACAACCCTAACTCAGGCAAGCGGTTCAACGCGGTTTTTAGCGACGTTACCTGCAGCTCCGTATCACGGCCGCCGCGTATCAGTTGAAAAGCCTGCACCACGAACTCAACCTCGCGAATACCCCCAGGGCCGAGTTTGATATTGTTCTGCATGCCTTTGCGCTTTACTTCGCGATTGATCATTGCCTTCAGTTCGCGCAGCGACTCGATCGCACCGAAATCGAGATAGCGGCGATACACAAAGGGGCGCAAACCGGCCAGTAGTTCGCTGCCGGCGTCCAGATCGCCCGCCACCGGGCGGGCTTTGAGCATGGCGTAGCGCTCCCACTCGCGGCCTTGATCCTGGTAATAGCTTGAGAGCATGGCGAAACTGCCGACCAACGGACCGCCATCGCCTAGTGGCCTAAGCCGCATATCGACGCGGAATGCGAAGCCATCCGCCGTCATGGCATCCAGGGCGGCGATCAGTTTTTGTCCCAGCTTGGTAAAGTACTCCTGGTGTTCTAAAGGCTTGCGCCCGCCCTGGGTTTCCCCCTTTTCGGGGAAGGCAAAAATAAGATCGATATCGGAGGAGAGATTCAGCTCACCCGCGCCCAGTTTGCCCATCCCCAGCACGACCAACCGCTGGGGCGTGCCATCTTTACGTGGCGCAGGCGCTCCCCAGCGTGGGGCATAAAACTGTTCCAGCCAGCTCAATGCGGCTTCCAAGCAGATCTCGGCCAGTTCAGAAACGGCTTTAGACGTCTCCCACATGGTGTCACCGGCGCTGCGATTTAGATCACGCCAGATAATCCCCACCATGTGCTTGCGGCGAAAGCGGCGAATCACCCGCTGCATCGCAGCTTCGTCCTCGGCACTCGCCAGTGACTCCATCAGCCAGCTGGCCAGCTCATCTCGCCCGGGGTTGATGTCCAATTCACCGGCAATATCCAGCTCAGCTAACCACTGCGGGTAACGGGCCAGGGTATCCAGCGCAAAGGTGGAGATAGCCAGTACCCTGGCCAGGGCTTCGCGACGCTGCTCAGAAAGCCCCTGCCAACTACTTGAAGGCAGCTCCTGCTTGGTCATTTCCGCCACGTTGTCTGCCTGGGTGAGTGCCTCACTCAAACGCTGCCAAGCAGCTTGCGTGGCTGTTTGTAACGACGCTGGCAGCGTCGACAACGGTAAAAAATCGTCGTTTATGTGCATAACTACCTCGCTACCAGCGTATTAAAAACGTTCAGCGCTTAAATCAGCTTAGCCAAAAAACTTTTCCCACCCCAATAGCCCCCAAGTAAGGCCGGCCATGATGAGCGACAGCATAACCGCGGCCGAGCCGATATCCTTGGCCCGCCCGGACAACTCATGGTGCTCGGTGCCAATGCGATCCACCACGTTTTCAATCGCACTGTTCAAGAGCTCGACGATCAATACGAAAAACAGGCTACTCACCAGCAGTAGCCAACTGATGATGCTGTCGCCTATCCACCAGGCAAAAGGCAGCAGCAACGCCGTAATCACGACTTCTTGGCGAAAAGCCGCCTCATTTCTAAACGCGGCCTTGAGTCCCTTCCATGAATAGCGCGTGGAGTGAACCAAGTGGGTTAAACCGGTATGCCCAGGTTTCATGCAGGTCGCCTCAGCTTGTGAGCGTAAAGGGAAATCAGTTCGCTAAAATCATTGCGTCCAGATCCAGTGATAACGGATCCAGCACCTCGGACCAGCTTAAGTACGGCGTGCTGCCGCTGCCATTGACCATGACGCTGAATACTCCCCAGCGCCCTTGTGCCGTTCGAAAATAGCCCGCCGCCGCGCGCACGGCAAAGGGTTGGTTCAGGGTACCGGTTTTTAGCATGACATTGTTTTGAAACGTGGTTGATCCCCGTCGAATAAAGCGCATGACGCCGTTGGCTGGCGATTGAAAAGCAGCCACAAAGCTTGGAAACAGCGAGCTTTGACGGAACATGTCTTCGAGCATCACGTTTATCCCTTGTGCCGAGGTGCGGTTCTCCGTGGTCAGCCCGCTGCCACTGTACAGGGTTAACGGCCCATGCCCAGGCAACTGCTGCCCATAAGACTCAATGGCTTGGCCTGCCTGGCGTAACTGCGCTTGAGGCGTTCCAACGAGGTCGAGTGCCAGCACATCGGCCATGTAGTTATTGGAATAATTCATGATCCGCAGCACTAACTCTTGCAGGGGCTGACTGTCGACGGCGGCCAAGCGCTGCGCCGTGCTGGGCGGCTGTGTCGAACTGACCCGCCACGGGTCGCGCACTTGAATACCCGCTTGGTTCAACATGCCCATCAGCACTTGGGCGGTTTTCTCCGCCGCATCGCTGGCACCGCGATAGACATCGCGGGCGGTCGCGTTGGTGGAAATTTGCCCCGTCAAGCGCATCACATCACCGCGCTCGTCAGTGAGGCGCTCAGCGCTAATCTCGGTGCCACTATTGGCGGGCCGAGTGACTACCTGGTTGTCGATGGTGATCAGCGACGCCTGGCTATCGCACATCCCCACTCGAGCCGGCTCACCGGCGCGAGCAGCGGGTGCAACATTGACACACCAACTGCCAAAATTAACGCCAGCTGACGAAAGCGGCGCGCTATAGGCATTGGCGACCCGGGTCAGCGCATCGCAGCGATCCGTGGTAATGCAATCCACCGGCCCGAAACGCCATTGGCTAACCACCAACGCTCCTTCCACCTCACGCACCCCGGCTAAGTGCAGTCGCTGCACCAAGCGCCACAGGTTTTCAGTGGTAAGCCCTGGATCACCCCCGCCCTCAAACACCAAATCACCGCGCAGCACGCCACTATCGACGCTAGCGGCGCTTACCAACTGACTGGTGAAGCGGTGCTGCGGACCAAAACGGTTCAACGCCGCTGCCGATAAGTACGCCTTGGTGACGGAAGCCGGTGACAGTTGACGCTCGGGGTTGATGCTACCCAGCAGCGCATTGGCCCCCGTGTCTGCGTCGAGCAGGCGCGCTTCGGCACTAATCGAAAAGCCTTTGTTCTGCAGTTGGCTCAGGCGGTTGAAATCAGCCCATAGGCTGGTACTGGCGCATAAGGCCAGGCTGGCAACCCCAGCCACCAGCGACCAGCGCTGCAGACGTTTCATAGCAAACAAAGAACCCATTAAAATACCTCAGTGCACATTCATTTTGGAAAACACTTGCAGCATCACCACACCCGCCACAATCAAGCTAATCCCCAGCACGGCGGGTAAATCGGGCTTTTCACCAAACACCACAATGCCGACGAGGGTAACCAACACGATGCCCAAGCCCGCCCAAATCGCATAGGCAACCCCAACGGGCAGCGTGCGCAGCACCAGGCTGAGCAGGTAAAAGGCGAGCCCATAGCCAACCACCACGATGATGCTCGGCAATGGGCGTGTAAAACCGATGGAGGCCTTTAACGCACTGGTGGCAATCACTTCGGCCACAATCGCCAATACTAAATAGACAAATGTCATGTTCGCTCCAAATCAACGCGTAACCGCCAAAGCGCTTGGCCGCTTTGCGCATACTTCGCCTCAAACGGGGTTAAATAGTCACCTTCTGGGGTAAATTCACACACCTTTGCCTGCTGGCCGGTTACCTGGGCCACCGCCAAAGCGAACTCCTCAACGTAAAGTCCCCAGTTTGAGCGCAGCTCAAGGTGCCCGCCAAGCGCCAACAGTGTGGGTAAAACCGCATGGCCATGCCAGCGCATTTTAAGATGCCCTGCTTTAGGGTAAGGATTGGGGTATAACAGATAGTGATATTCGGGCGCCCAGCCCGCCTGATACGCCAACCGCCAGAAATCGACCAGATCCGCGCGCACCAGCAGTGCATTGCCGGGCAACTCACCGTGATCACGCCCCAAGCGGTCTTCGCTGCGATCGATCCCCATCACGGCGTGTGCCGGGAACCGTTGCGCCAAGTGGCGTGTCGATACACCCACGCCACAGCCTGAGTCCAGTATCAACGGTGCCTGACGGCTGGCGAGCCACTCGGCCGCCTGGGCAAAGCTTTGCTGGGTATGCGCGGCGACCGGTTTACGCAACGGGTGGCTAAGCGCTCGGCTGACTCGGCGCGCCAGATCCTGATGCGGGCCTGGCTGATTAGAGGTCACTGGTCGAGAATTATGCTGCATGCCATCTCTCGGCTGAAAACCGTGATTCTATCAGTCTCGAGCGCTTGCGGCATGACGCCGTTGCGTGGCCGGTGCTATGATCACGCCTAACGCACTTATTAAGCGCATCGCTTTTGGCCAAGTAGGCTTAGAGCATTGCCAATAATCATTATTACCACCACCGCATCACGAGGAACCCGGCTTGTCACACTTACCGGTGATTGTCGGCATGGGCGGCATCAATTCCGCTGGCAGAACCTCTGGCCATCAGGCCTTCCGCCGCACGGTGCTTGATGCCCTCCCTGCTGACCAGCAACGCCAGACAATCGAAGGCTTGGCGGCACTCATGCGCCTAGTAGAGCACTCCGACAAGGGGTGGCAGGACACCCAAGGCCAGTTTATAGAGGCCCCGGCGCAGACGCTGCGTGATCGTGTGTTGCACCACACGCTGATCAGGCGCAATGAAGACCCGCGTTTTCTCGACCCTGGCCTACCGTCTAACCGGCAGGCCAGTATGCAGTTCGCCGAGCCGATGCGCTTCACGCTGCGCCGCCGCCAGTTGCCTGAAAACTTGCCAGCCGATTGGCAAGTGCGCGATATCGATGCCCGCGAGGTAGAAGTTAGTGTGCCCGCGGGGGTACTGGAGGTGTTACTGCCTGATGCGCAGGTACCCAAGGTACGCGCAGCGGCACAGCTCCCCAGTGGCTTCGACCCTGCCAGCCTCTATCGCAGCGTGCACCATCCGCGCGGCCTTTCCCTGGCGGTATTTGGCGCCAGCGACTGCTTGGGCGCCAGTGGCCTGTCTTGGGAGACGTTGCGCCAGCAGTTAAACCCGGATCATATTGCCGTGTACGCCGGTAACTCCATCGGTCAGTTGGATGACCAGGGCTGGGGCGGCTTGCTCAAGAGCTTGGTGACGGGCCAGCGGGCCACTTCCAAGCAGATGCCGCTGGGCTATGGGCAAATGCCCGCCGACTTTTTGAACGCCTATGTGCTCGGCAGCGTGGGCGGTACCGGCGCGGCGCTGGGCGCCTGTGCCAGCTTTCTCTATAACTTGCGCCTGGGCATTGACGACATACGCGCCGGACGCCGCCGCGTGGTGATGGTGGGCACGGCGGATGCGCCGATCACCCCGGAAATCATCGAAGGCTTCAGGGCGATGGGCGCACTCGCTGACGATGCTGGGTTGAAAGCGCTGGACGCGCTCGAGCTGCTTACTGACAGCGATTACCAGCGCGCCTGCCGCCCGTTTGCACGCAACTGTGGCTTTACCATGGCAGAAGCCAGCCAGTTTGTGCTGCTGATGGATGATTCCCTCGCCTTAGAGGTAGGCGCGGATATTCTGGGCGCGGTGCCAGATGTGTTCGTCAACGCGGATGGCTATAAGCGCTCGATCTCAGCGCCGGGCATCGGCAACTACATCACGCTTGGCAAGGCAGCCGCGCTGGTGCGCGATATGCTCGGCGAAAAAGCCCTTAAAGAGCGCAGCTTTTTGCACGCCCACGGCACCAGCACGCCAAAAAACCGTATTACCGAATCCCACGTGTTCGATGAGATTGCCCGTGCGAACGGGATCAGCGACTGGCCAGTCGTGGCGATCAAAGCGTTTATCGGCCATTCGCAGGGATCGGCGGCGGGGGATCAGCTGGCGAGCGCTTTGGGCAGCTTTGCTCACGACCTTTTGCCTGGCATTCCCACGCTGGATGCAGTCGCTGACGATGTCTATGCCGAGCGGTTGCGTTTTTCGCAAACGGCACAACCATTTCGCGCAGACGCTGCCTTTATCAATGCCAAAGGCTTCGGCGGCAACAACGCCACTGGCGTCGTGCTCTCGCCTGCGGTGACCGAGCGTTTGCTAGCCCAGCGTCATGGGGCCGCGGCGATCAGTGCCTGGAAAGAACGTCGCGAGGCTACCCGTGAAGCGGCAGCGAGCTATATTGCCCAAGCCGACCACGGCCACTACGCACCACGCTATCAGTTCGGTGAAGCGGTACTGGAAGGGCCAGAGCTGGATATCCATGCCGACCGGATCCATATTCCCGGTTACGACCACGCGGTGTCGCTCACCAGCGACAACCCGTTTGGCCGTCTGGACGAGGAGACATCGTGATGAGCAGCGGCAAAGTCAATATCGCCGTCTACCCAGGCACTTTCGACCCGATCACCAATGGCCACTTCGACCTGATTGAGCGCGGGGCGCGCATGTTCGACAAAGTGGTCATCGCCGTGGCGGCAAGCCCCGGCAAGAGCCCCAATCTCGACTTAGAAACGCGTATGGCGCTGGTCAAAAAGGTGTGTGCGTCGTTACCCAACGTAGACGTCATCGGCTTTTCCACCCTACTGACCACGATGATGCACGAGCAGGGAGCAACCATCATTCTGCGTGGCCTGCGCGCGGTGTCCGACTTTGAGTACGAGCTCCAGCTTGCCAACATGAACCGGGCGCAAAATCCGGAGCTTGAAAGCGTATTCTTAACGCCAGCGGTAGAAAATTCGTATATTTCTTCCACCATCGTGCGTGAGATTGCCAAGCTGGGTGGTGATGTTTCTCGCTTGGTGCATCCACAGGTCGCCGAAGCGCTGCGTAAGCACTACACTAGCTAGCCAACGCTATTGTTGAGTAAAACACTCGGGTATCGCGTTATAATAGCCCGAGTGTAAATGCCATCTGCGAGGTATGCCCATGGCCCTGATGATTACCGACGAGTGCATTAATTGCGACGTCTGCGAGCCCGAATGCCCCAATGATGCGATCTCCCCAGGCGAGGAGATCTATGTCATCGACCCTAACCTGTGCACCGAGTGCGTGGGCCACTACGACGAGCCTCAATGCCAGCAGGTTTGCCCGGTGGACTGCATCCCCCTCGACCCAGAACGCCACGAAAGCCAAGAACAGTTGATGAAGAAGTACCGCATCATCACGGCCGCTTAAGCCCGATGCGGATTTGGGCCCTCGCTTGGCCAATCATTCTTTCTAATATCACCGTTCCGTTACTCGGATTGGTCGATACCGCTGTGGTCGGGCACCTGCCCGACTCTCGCTATTTGGCGGGCGTTACCCTGGGTGCGACCCTGTTCAGCTTTCTCTATTGGGGCTTTGGTTTTTTGCGCATGGGCACCACCGGGTTAGTCGCGCAGGCCATGGGCCGCGCAAGCGACACCGATGTGCGCAACCTGCTAGGGCAACCCCTGATCATGGCGCTGGTGATTGGCGCGCTGCTGATCGTCTTTGCCTCCCCGCTGGTTTCCTTAGGACTATGGCTGCTGGACGGCAGCGAGGTGGCGACCGGCTTGGCGCGCGAATATGCCCGCATAAGGCTCTGGTCCGCGCCTGCGGTACTCGCCAACTACGCCATTTTGGGCTGGTTTTTGGGTCAGCAAAACTCACGCGTCACGCTGATGATTCTGCTGCTCACTAATAGCGTCAATATCGTACTCGACCTTTGGTTCGTGGTAGGCCTTGGCATGACCAGCAACGGCGTGGCCTGGGCGAGCGTTATCGCCGACTATAGCGCACTGGCCTTTGGCAGCTATCTGGTACTGCGTCAGCTAACGCTCCTCGACGGGCACTTTTTGCGCGAGCGCTTGTTCGCGCTGGCCGCTTATAGCGCGCTGCTCAACGTTAATGCCAACCTCTTCGTGCGCACGCTTGGTCTGCTTTTCGCCATGGCGTTCTTTACCGCCCAAGGCGCACGCCAAGGCGATACGGTGCTGGCAGCCAATGCCGTGCTGCTGCAGTTCATTATGCTGACCAGCTACGCTCTGGATGGCTTTGCCCACGCCGCTGAATCCTTGATCGGGCGCGCCTATGGTCGCCAGGATTGGCGTGAATTTGCTGCCACCGTGCGCGCCGCCGCAGGTTTCTCGTTCTGGACTGCGGGCGCCGCTGCGGTGCTGTTTGCGCTAGGCGGTAATGGCTTGATCGCGTTACTCACCGGCCTTGAAGAGGTTCGCGCGACCGCCGCACACTATTTGCCTTGGATGGTCATGATGCCGTTGATTGCGGTATGGAGCTATTTGCTAGATGGGGTGTTCATTGGCACCACCGCCGTGCGTGAAATGCGTAATAGCATCTTTATTGGCCTCGCCGCTTACCTTCCCGCCTGGTGGCTGACCCAGGGGCTTGGCAACCATGGCCTGTGGTTTGCGTTCATGCTCTTTACACTGGTTCGCTCGGCGGTATTGATTCACTATTATCGCCGTTATCGGCGTACCTATTGGTGCTAGAAGAGGCGCGACACCGGTAACTGGGTTAACGTGAGATGAAGCGGGCAGCTTCAACGTGAAAAACAGCGCGCTCCCCCGTATATTAGCCATGCACTTCCTAGACACTGACTAGTAAGACACTGACTAGGCATTTTCTAATAATGAATAAAGAGAGCATCCCATGCTTAAAATGATCTCAAAACCGGCCGTCAAGCTGGTGGAGCGCTATCTGCCCGACCCGTATATTTTCGTTCTGCTACTGACGTTAATCGCCTCGGTGGCGGCGATTGCCATCGAGCGTCAAACACCGCTGGCGGTGCTGCGCTTCTGGGGTGATGGCTTCTGGGGGTTATTAACCTTCTCAATGCAAATGCTGCTGGTACTGGTAACCGGCTTTATGCTGGCCAGCTCGCCACCGGTAAAGCGCATTCTGCAAAAAATTGCTGGTACCGCTAAATCCCCTGGCGGCGCCATTATTCTGGTGACCCTGGTTTCTTTGGCAGCCAGTTGGATTAACTGGGGCTTCGGCCTCGTGGTCGGCGCGCTGTTTGCGAAAGAGTTGGCCCGCCTGATTCGCGTTGATTATCGCCTGTTAGTTGCCAGTGCCTATTCGGGCTTTGTCGTGTGGCACGGCGGTTTGGCAGGTTCGATACCACTCACCATTGCCACTGAAGGGCACTTTGCCGCCGATCAGATTGGGGTCATCAGTACCGGCTCGACGGTTTTTGCCTTCTTTAACCTCGCAATCGTCGTGTGTCTGTTTATTGCCATCCCGCTGGTCAACCGCATGATGCTGCCGGATGAGAAAGACAGCGTCTACGTCGACCCCAGCGTACTTGATGATGAGCCTGAGCCGGTAGGCCGCATTACGCGCCCCGCGGAGCGCTTGGAAAACAGCTTAACGCTGTCTTTATTGGTCGGTGTACCAGGGCTGCTGTTTCTGCTTGACCACTTCCTGTTACGCGGCGGCGGCCTGAACCTTAACGTCGTCAATTTCCTGTTTCTGTTTTTAGCCATCGTGCTTCACCGTACACCGCGTAACCTGCTCAAGAGTTTGAACGAAGCGATAAAAGGCGGTGCGGGCATTGTCATTCAGTTCCCGTTCTACGCTGGCATCATGGCCATCATGGTCCAATCAGGCTTGGCGGAAAGCATGTCTGAATGGCTGGTATCGTTTGCCACCGCTACGTCGCTCCCCTTTTGGTCGTTTATCAGCGCGGGGATCGTGAATCTGTTTGTACCTTCCGGCGGTGGCCAATGGGCGGTTCAAGCACCGGTGATGCTGCCTGCTGCGCAAGCCTTGGGTGCCGATATCTCGCGGGTGGCCATGGCGGTCGCCTGGGGCGATGCCTGGACCAACCTGCTGCAACCCTTCTGGGCGCTGCCGGTACTTGCGATTGCGGGGCTGAAAGCGAAAGATATTATGGGTTTCTGCCTTATCCAGCTCTTTATCACCGGCATTATCATTTCAGTCGGCCTAGTCTGGTTTTAAACACCACCTAATCGCTGCCTGCCGCTTGGCTTCCCCTGCCTGGCGGCAGGCAGTGTTAGTAGAGGAAGACCGCATGTCCGAGACGCAAAGCACCCCCAGCACCGCAGTCAGTACGGCCCTGCCTGGGCAACATGAGCTATCGATGACGGTCTTAATGACCCCTGATATGGCAAATTTCAGTGGCAAAGTCCACGGCGGTGCCATTCTCAAAAAGCTGGATGAAGTCGCGTTTGCCTGCGCCAGTCGCTACTCGGGCCACTATGTTGTGACGCTATCGGTCGATCAGGTACTGTTCAAACAGCCGATTCATGTGGGTGAACTGGTCACTTTTTTAGCCAGCGTCAATCATGTTGGGCGTTCGTCGATGGAAATTGGTATTAAGGTGGTCGCCGAAGATATCCGCAATAAGCTGATCCGCCATACCAACAGCTGTTACCTCACCATGGTCGCGGTGGATGCTGATGGCAAGCCCGCCAGCGTTCCTCCACTTAATCTGGCAACACCGCTACAGAAGCTGCGTTTTGAAAAAGCCGCTTTGAGTAAAAAGTTACGTAAGCAGGCGGAGCGAGAAGAGCTATTGACCCAACAGCAGCATCAGTCCCAGGCTCGATAACGGCCATTGAATGATTCCCCCACAAGGAGTTCGCATGCCTGTCAGGGAACGCTACCCGCACCTGCCTAAAGCGGTCGAATATGCCCATATCGGTTGGGATTTTTTTATTTTGACGCTCGTGGTGGTGAACCTCGCGCTGCTGTTGTTTGATTCGCTGTTTTTACTTGGTCCCATCAACCAAGGCATTGCCAGCATCGCGCCAAGTTTCTACTCCTTTTACGATGACACCATCCATAGCCGTTTTATTACCATCGACTTAGTGTTTGTGAGCTTTTTTATTGCCGATGTGTTGCTTGGGTGGTCGATTGCGATTGCCGAACGGCGTTACCACCGCTGGTTCTTCTACCCGTTCGTACACTGGTACGACGTGCTGGGCTGTATCCCCCTCTCGGGCTTCCGCCTGCTGCGTATTTTGCGTGTCATATCGCTGCTCCATCGTCTTCACCGGCTGGGCATCATTGATGTCACCCGCTGGGAGACGTACCTCTTTTTTGCCAAATATTATGACATTTTGCTCGAAGAGCTTTCCGACCGTATCGCCTTAAAACTCCTGGGCAATGTACAGGAGCAGATCCGCGCCAGCGACTCGCTGACCGAGCGAGTCATCGACCGAGTGATCATGCCCCGCAAAGCGCAGTTGATTGAAGAGATCGCCCAGCGGCTGGAAAGCACAATTGGTAAGGCCTACCAGCACAACCGCCACGCTATCATGGCGGCGATTAATGACTTAGTCAGCCGAACCCTGCGAGAAAGCCCTGAAATACAGCGCCTTCGCCGACTGCCCATGGGGCAACAGGCCAGCAGCGCGATGGAGGCATCGCTGAGCGGTGTTGCCCAGCGGCTGGTGGATGAGCTGCTGCTGGGTATCCACTCCGATGAGTTCAAGAACTTGGTAGAGCGCACCGCCGACAGCGGCTTCGATACCTGGCTCACCGTGGACGAAGGCAGCAACCGGGTGACCGAACAAATGCTCTACGACATCCTTGAAATGCTCAAAGAGCAGGTCAACCGTCAGCGTTGGAAAGACCGCTATGACTAGCGGTTAGCGGCTCATTCGCTAGCTATCCACAACAGCCCAACCCCGCCCCTTTACAGCGTATGGATACAATGAAATGAACAGCGAATGGTTAATCCTGGGTCCTGCTGCGCTCTATATGATGTCGATGACGCTCACGCCTGGGCCAAACAACATTATGCTGACCGCCTCTGGCGCCAACTTTGGCTTCAAGCGCACGCTACCGCATATGTGGGGAATTCTTGGCGGCTGCTTTTTATTGTTTGCAGCGATTGCTCTCGGTTTAGGCGTGTTGTTTGAGCGTTATCCTGCTGTGCAAACGGCGCTACGCTGGGTAGGCAGTGCTTATTTACTATACTTGGCGTGGAAAATTGCCAGCGCGCCACCGCCAAATTTAAAGGCACAAGAACATAGCGTCCCACTGACGTTCTGGCAGGCGGCGGCGTTTCAGTTTGCTAACCCGAAAGCATGGGTGATGGGGCTTGCGTTGATGGCTGGCTTCCTACCCGAAAGCGGCCAGCCGGTCGTCAATGCGCTGGTATTGGCGGGTTTTGCTGAAATGGTGGCACTGCCGTGTATCGCTTTATGGGCCGCCTTTGGCACCGCGATTGGCCAGTGGATCAAAAGCGATAACGCCTGGAGAGCCTTCAACATCACCATGGGGGTATTAACTGCCGCCTGCGTTATTCTGATTTTACGCTAGGTAGTTAGCCGCAGCGCAACTCTTCAATCATGTCTTGTTCATCAAGATGGATATTCAAACGATCCGGGCGATGGTCCATCGTCGCCATGTCGCCAGGGCGAAGGACACGCACTTGACGGGCACTGCTCTCACTTTGCAGTTGTGGCACTTTCGCTTCGTCGAATGACTCACCTACCGCATATTGAACTGCTGCTAAATCACAGGTAGCCGACTGGTCATCATTGGCTGCGCCCGGTGCTACTGTGGGCGGCGGTGGGGCGGCGTCGACATCGTCATTGGCGGGGGAAATCGGCATCTGGGAACTGACACATGCCGTTAACAGCATTGCGCAGGCGCTCACTAAAGCGAATTTAGCCAGAGTGGTACAGGGCTTCATCCTTGAATCTCCACATAGCAGAATAGAAAAATACCAACACTACTCACCATCGGGCTAGGTAGTTACCTGGCCCGATGGAGAATATCAGCGCGCTAATACAGCTTAACTAGCCGCATCCTGGACAGCCTGGCCGCCCTCTTCAACATCCTGGCCTGCACCAGCGATGGTGTTACAACCAGTAAGAACACCCGCCGTCATCAGTAGCACAAAGCTCATGGCTAATAATTTTTTCATTTACGTTCTCCTTAACGAGTCATTCAACATCGGGAAACTCCCCTGACAACTCTCATTGCCGCTTGGGAGTTTTTTCAGGGTAACAGCGTTTTGTTAATTGTGCCCGCTTTCCCTACATTGCATTACAATTGCTATGCTATCAAACGCCTACCTATCAGACTGGAGCCCTCATTTGAACGATTTCATCCTTGATGAACGCCTAGCGGCCGACACATTTCCCATCGCCGAACTCCCCCTCAGCCGCGTGTTGCTAATGAACGATGCACGCTACCCGTGGGTCATTCTGGTTCCCCGCTTTGCCGATATCAGCGAAGTATTCGAGCTTCCGGCCGCTGACCAGCAGCAGCTTTGGCGTGAGGCCACCCAGCTCGGTGGCGCCATGAAAACGGCGCTAGGGGGCGACAAAATCAACATTGCCGCACTGGGCAATGTGGTAAGCCAGCTGCATGTTCATGTTATTTTACGGCGGCTCACCGACGCCACGTGGCCTGCCCCGGTATGGGGAAATGGTTCAGCGGAACCCTATGAACCCGCTAGCCAGGCGGCCTTGCGCGATCAGCTTCTAGCGCTCGTCAACGAGTTGGCAGTGTAGCCTAGCCGCTACCCCGTTAAGGGATGGCTTTGGCGGGTAGGTGGTTCGTTCAACAGCGGTCCACTTGCGGGCTGTACGGCGCCCGCCACGCAAAGGGAAACGCCGAAGAAGACAATCATTGCGCCACCGGCAAAGGCCAGCCAGCCGGTGGCCTTTTGCACACTCCGCTGGCTGGTTTGCTGTTTGTTCAAACGCCGTTGTGCCCAGTTGCGGGCGAATATACTGGCCAAGGCGAGTGCTGAAACGGTAATGCCCGTACCCAATGACATCGCCACGACAGAGGCCACGCCCACCTCGAACTGGCCCAGCAGGCTGGCCGCCCCCAGCATCAACACCGCCCCGCTACAGGGACGCATACCAATGGCGCCGACCGTCATCAGCGCCGTTCGCCAATCCAATGCCTGCTGCGGTTCAATATGATGCGCACCGCCGCAGCAGTGGCTATGATCATGGCTGTGGCTGTGGTCATGACTGTGCGGCTGATAGGCAGCGCGCAGCTGCTTGATGGCCCGCCAACACAGCCAACCTCCTAATGCCGCCACCAGCAGAAAACTGGCTTGCTCCACCCAAACGACACTGCCCATGGCCTGCCGGGTTATCCAGCCTAGGCCGTATACCAACACTACCACTAACATAATGGCGGTCACTCCCTGCAGCAGGGAAGCGGCAAATGAGAGCCCCAGGGCGCGCTTGATCGCCCCGCCGTGAGTGGCTAAATAGGTCGCCAACACCGCTTTGCCATGCCCCGGCCCGGCGGCATGAAAAACGCCGTAGGCAAAGCTGACACTCAGCAAGGTCACCCAGGTCGCCAAGCTAGGAGCGCGGGAAAGCTCGGTAATCGCTAGCGTCAATGAGCGATGCAGGTCGCGCTGCCAGCCAAGCAACTGATAACTCACGCTTTGAATCCCACCTTGCCAAACAACGATAACCACCACTGCGACCAGCAGTAGCCCTAGCATTAACCCTAGATGGCGGGAAAAGGGTCGTGGTATGAACATCTCACCGCTCCAGCGCTATAATTGTTACAAAATAACATAAAGGTGCCTAAATTCGATAGGCGACGCTCGGCAAGTCGGGGATTAAATAACTCTTTACGTTAGAAGCTAACGGCAATCTGCTTGGCCAGTCTCGGCAAAAAAGCGTCCCAAACCGGGTTCACCACTTTCATCTTTATCCAGCAGTGCCGCTTGCATCACCCGCTCAGGGTCGGGATCCGCGGCGAGTATCGAGAGCTCACAGTTAGGCTCACCGTGCAGAATGAGCGCATCGTCACGGGGCTGGCCGTCCTGCTCCTCGTGCACCACTTCGATGTAATACGTAGGGTCGGATACCTGATAACTCAGCAGAGAGCCCGCCAACGGTTGCGGCGTTTCCAACGGCAGAATGAACATGAAGGTTAGCCGCCCATCGCGCTCCAAAGCCGTATATTCACTCACCTCGCCCAGCGCCTGCGGCGCATCGTCGATACGGACGTCGGTTAAATAGTGCTGACCGGCAAGATTGTCGCGAATCTCTTTACCCAACTGATCCAACCCCTGTTCAAGGCTGGCATCCTCAACCTGCTGGAGCTCTTCAAAGATGACCAGGCTGTAAAAGGGGTCCATCCGCCACGTTTGATGCAAGCCGGTTAACATGCCCTCATCATTGGTGATGAGGCGAACACTCAAATCGATCCAGCCATGGGGGTGAGCATAGGCGTGAGTGCTAACGAGCGTACTACTGACTGCCAAAACAAACGCTACGGGGGCCACGGCGCCCTTCATGGTGCGACCCCCAGCTTATGCTGTAGAGCGACCAGCCATGGGTCGAGCAAATAGGGCTCAAGCGGCTGATTTCCACTCAATGCCGACACGCGCACCCGGCTACCGCTGCCCTCTTCACTGACTTGCAGCTGTAGCCGATACCCCGGCCAGCGGGCAAGCGATGCTTCTGCCCGACCCAGTGCAATATCCGCGTGGCGCACCACATAGCCCTGCTCCACCATTAAATCTACCGCTTCTCGAAACGTCTCATCGACGGGCGTTGCATAAACCAGCTCTCGCGGCTCCAATGGCGTGGTGGTGGCACAGCCTGTCAATCCCGCTAGGAGCCCCACCACTAACCAGTGACGAAGTTTCATAATGGCCTCTCAGCGGCGGGTGAACTTTGTTCGAACGTGGCTTGAAAGCGCCGACAGAAATCGTCATTGCTGGCGCTGTACGATTCGCGTAAATCCCCTAGGTGGTCGAAGCGACGAATATCCCGGGAAATACGGACATGCGCATCGTTGATGAATAACGAGACACGCTCCACTTCTACCGGCTGCTGGCCTATTCCACCACCAAAGCCAACCCCACCGAACCCAAACCCGATGCCCGAACTTCCGCCAATACCCAAGCCGCCAAACATACGCATTCCACGCCCGTAGCCATACGCATTATCGTAAGGGTCATAGTAGCCGTGCAGCTCACGCTCACGACTAGCACTAATTAAGCCCAATGTGGTATCGGTAGACGTAAGCGTGAACCCCCATTCGGTCAGGATATCAACGCTGGTTTCCAGCGCTTGCTCATCCGCGGTAGGAAAATAGCAGGCGGCAGAAGGCGCAGGCTCAGCCTGAGGCAGGCGATCCGGCGTTACTTGGCAGCCAGCAAGCGCTAATAGACAGGTTAGGCTTATGGGTATCGACTTCATGTTAGATCCTCTACCGGACGAGGCCGCTGGTTTGGCGCAGGCTAGCGCGCTAAGCTCGCCAATGGTGGTCACACCTAATAGCAATGTGTTGAATCAAAATGTATTTAATAACAATGTATTTAATAACAATGTGCGTAAGACAGCATGTTGAAGCGAATGTTTTAACCACCATCAGTTGATGCGACTGTTTTTTTGCGGAGAACGTGCTCATGAATGTGTTGCTTTGCCCCGACAGCTTTAAAGATGCACTCAGCGCTCAGGAAGCGGCTGCCGCCATGGCACGAGGCGTGCAGCGCGCCCTACCCAGCGCGGAGGTGCAGGTCTGCCCTTTGGCTGATGGTGGCGAAGGCAGTTTAGACGCACTGATCGCAGCGACCGGCGCTGAACGGCGTCAGTTGAACGTTCAGGATGCCCTGGGACGCCCTAGAAATGCCACCTGGGGTTGGCTTGGCGATCAGCGTACCGCGTTTATCGAGCTGGCAGAAGCCAGTGGATTGCAGCACCTTCGCAGCGATGAGCGGAATGCCTTGCATACCTCGACGTTTGGCGTCGGTGAGCTGCTGTTGGCAGCGCTGGACCAGGGCGCTGAAAAAGCGCTTTTACTGCTCGGCGGTAGCGCCACCAATGATGGCGGAGCCGGTATGTTACAGGCACTCGGCGCGCGCTTTCTGGATCAAAATGGCGAGCCGCTGCCGCCAGGCGGCGCGGCGCTTAGCCAACTGGCCAGCTTAACGCTGGAAGGGCTAGATCCGCGCTTAGCGGGGCTGACACTGGAAGCCGCGGTCGATGTTGATAACCCGCTGCTAGGCGCGCGTGGCGCCAGCGCGGTATTTGGCCCGCAAAAAGGCGCCTCACCTGATGAAGTCGAACAGTTGGACCGCGCACTTAGCCACTTCGCCGATATAAGTGCGGCGGTACTCGGCAACGACTACCGGACACTACCCGGAGCGGGGGCGGCAGGCGGTATGGGGTTTGCAGCCAAAGCCTTTTTAAATGCCAGCTTAAAACCCGGCATCGAGATGATCATGCAGCAAGCCGACATGGCGACCCTGTTGGCGCGTGCCGACCTAGTGATCACCGGCGAAGGCCGCCTGGATGGGCAAAGCTTGGCGGGTAAAACGCCGATTGGCGTTTCCCGTGCGGCTCAGCGCCTCAATAAGCCAGTCATCGTGCTGGCTGGCAGCCTGGGCGATGGCTGGCAAGCCTGTTTTGACCAAGGCGTCACCGCGGCATTTGCCTTGGCTGATGGCCCAATGACGCTGCAAGAGGCGCTACCGCGCACCGCCGAGCTCCTTGAAGCGCGCTGTGAAAACCTGCTTAGGCTGTGGTTAAACAGGCCTTGAAAAAAACATCCGCTGCCAGCATATAAAGGGCATAGGCATATGACAGAAGGATTATGCGATAACGCTATAGCGGCGATGCAAAAAACTTGTTTTGCATCGTACCCATAGCGCTCTAAGCTTATACCCACGCTGTTTATAGGCATTAACGGCCGCCCCGGTGGCCACTAAAAGGGAGCAGGTTATGACAGATACCAATAGCATTGGCTTACATGAAGGTAGCGCTAGTCAACTCGCCGAGAAGCTCAACCACCTGCTAGCCAACTACCAAATTTTCTACATGAACGTGCGCGGCTACCACTGGAATGTGCGTGGCAGTGACTTTTTCGAGCTGCACGCCAAGTTCGAAGAGTTCTACACCGATCTGCTGACGAAAGTGGATGAAGTGGCTGAGCGCATCCTGACACTGGGCCACAAACCGGTTCACGCGTATAGCGACTACGTCACCCTATCGCGTATTCAGGAAGACAAAGACGTCCATGACGGTACCACCTGCGTTAAAGGTGTATTGACCGGGTATCAGACCATTATCGAGCTTCAGCGCGAACTGCTGGCACTCGCTTCTGATGCAGACGATGAAGGCACCGCGGCCCAGGCCGGTGACTACATTCGCGAGCAGGAAAAAACCATCTGGATGCTTAACGCCTACTTAAGCAAGTAAGCCCAGGGTTAGCGTTAGCAACGCGAAAACGGCACCATGGTGCCGTTTTTTATGCGCGTCGCCTAAGCATCAAGCTTGGCCCTGCTCAGCCAAATCCTCGATCAAGACCCGCAGCATCGACCAAAACTCCTCGACCGAGGCGAGTTCCACCCGTTCATCCGGCGAGTGGGCGCCACGAATGAGCGGCCCAAATGAAATCATATCCAGGTGTGGATACTTGCTGCCTAAAATACCGCACTCCAACCCGGCATGAATTACCTTCACTTCGGGTTCACGACCCAGCAGTGACGCATGACGCGCCTTGAAAGTCGCCAGTAAAGCGCCATTGGGATTGGGTGCCCAGCCCGGGTAGCTGTTCTCGACTTTTACCCTTGCGCCAATCAAGCCAAACAGTGCTTTAAAGCGATCCGCCAAAGCCACTACCGCACTGTCGTGCAGCGAACGCACCAGCGCGCAGAGGTGAAGCCGCCCATTTTCCAGGCTCAACACGCCCAGGTTATTGGAGGTTTCCACTACGCCCGGCACATCGGCGCTCATCCGCTCGACCCCGCAGGGGGCAGCGTGAAGCGCGGCCAGCAACATCACGCTGGCATCCAGCGTGAGCGGCTCGGCGTCAGGTAGTTGCGTGATCCGCTGCGCGCTAATTTTCAGACCGCTATCGCCACTGCCCAGCTCTCTCAGCAGAATCGTTTCCAGCCCGGCAATCGCCACCAGCGCAGCTTCCGCTTCATCTTCCGGCAGTGCTACCTGGGCAAATGCCTCGCGGGGTATCGCATTGCGTAACGTGCCGCCGTGATAGCTGATCAAGCGAGCGTCAAAGGCTTCTAACGACCTCAACACTCTTACCAGCAAGCGATTGGCGTTGCCCAAGGGCTTATGGATATCGATGCCTGAGTGACCACCCTTCAGGCCCGTCAAGGCAATCTCGATTACGCGCTCGTGCTCACCCACCGCGGCGCTCGGCAGTTGCGCATCGACTTCCACATCGGCCCCGCCTGCGCAGCCGATATAGACCTGGCCCCGGTCTTCGCTATCCAGGTTGAGCAGCAGCGAGCCTTCCAGCCAGTTCTCCGCCAGGTTCAGCGCACCGCCCATGGAGGTCTCTTCTTCCAGGGTAAACAGCGCCTCCAGCGGCCCATGGCGAAGATCGGGATCTTCCAACACGGCAAGAATGGCCGCCACGCCCAATCCATTATCTGCGCCCAAGGTAGTGCCTTCGGCATGCAGCCAACCGTCGGCGACATAGGTGCTGATCGGGTCGCGAGTAAAGTCGTGCGCGTGATCGCTGTTGGCCTGGGCCACCATGTCCAGGTGGCCCTGGAGCACGACGCCAGGGGCTTGCTCACAGCCGGGAGAGGCCGGTTTACGCAGGCGTAAATTACCGAAGGTATCGCGGTCATGAGTCAGGCCCTGCTCGTCTGCCCACGCTTCGAGGAGAGCAACGAGCGCCGCTTCATGCCCCGACGGGCGCGGCGTATTACAAAGGGTACGAAAGTGGCGCCATACCAAGCGGGGGGCCAGCGCTTCTAAATGTGCGTTCATAAAGACTCTTCATTATCGGCAACGGGACTACTTTACCGGTCAGCGCTATTCAGCAAAAGCTAAACCGCAACAGCGCCGTGGGAACCTTTCACCGGTTCGATTAATTCCTTCACGGCAAGACGCAGTGCCTGCACCGCTTCACCGTGGGCGCTCGCCAGGGGTAAATTTTGCAACGCCCACGCCGCCAGTTGTTGCAGCGACCGCTGCTGTGATTCGCTCAAAGAACAGCGGCTGGCTGCACGCGCTAAGGCGTGTAATGCGGGTCGAGCCAGTACTGGGTCGCGGTAACCCGTGGCTACATCCTCGATATCCTGACAATCGCGCCCACTCAGCGAAACGCCGGGCAGTTGGCCGAGTAAGAGCACCACGACCGCCGCGGGCAGCGCGCTTAACTCAAAGGCCAATAGACCAACCAAAGCCGCTTGAAAGCGTGCCTTAAGGTCGGCAAGCACCGCCTCGCCCTGGGCATTCAGCGCCTTCGCTACCATCACCGCAAACTCACCGGTCGAGGCTTCGCGAGTGATGCCTAAACGTACCGGCGAGAACCCTTGCGCCAGCCAAAACCGTAACAGCGATGCCTCGGCGCCAAAGGTGGCGCCATAAAGTGCAATGCCTTGCTGCTGCGCGGCGGCCATATCATCACGCAGCAGCGCTTGCCCCAACCCCTGACGCCTACGCTCTGGATGTGTCGCGATACGTGCCACCCGCCGCCAGCGTGCCGTTAGTGCCTCACGGCTACCGGCGTGCGTTGCCAACGACTGCGCTAACAAATGCCCCTGCGGACGACGCTCGCCGCGGGCGACTTGGTGGGCAAGTGAAGCCTCAAAACCACCCTCTTCCCGGGTCACCAGCACGGCCTGGGGGTCGCCCGCCTGTTCGATCATGCGCAATGTCGTACCGGGGCCATCAAGTAGTTGGCGCAGGTCACTCGGTGATGTGCGGTAGTGCGACTGCACCAGCAGCCCAAACAGTTTTTCTAGCGCCGCCTCATGCTCGGCAAGCCAGGCACGCTCGACCACGTTTGTTACCAGCGCGCTGCTATTCGGCTGTGCTTTGGACCGCGCTAGGGGCAGCGCTGCCTTTAACAGCAGCAGTTGATTGACCAGCGTTTCCAGCGGGTCACCACGACTCCAGCGAATAGGGCTCTCCAGCGTCAACGCTTTCCACTGGGGCGTCAACCGATCCAGAGTGTCGCGAAAGCGCAGCGCGAACCCACGCCCTGAACCCTCATAGCCGTGTACGGTGGTGGCAAACACAATGCGGGGGAAGGCGCTTAGCCACTGCCCCAAAAGGCCCGCGGGGATCGCCGCGGCTTCATCGACCATTAAGTAGCTGCCATCACCGCCCTGCTGCTGGGCGTTGATCTGCTCGGCTAAGCTATCCGGCAGGATAAACAGCAGTTCGCTGCCCTGGGCCAACACAAACCGATCTTGAGCCACCCGGCGGCCGTCCGGGCAAAGCGCAGCGATTCGTTCAAACACACTCTCAACGGCGCTCAGCCGTGGCGCGGTAAGCACTACTCGCTGGGTTTTATGCATTAACAGCTGAGCACAGGCGATCCCCAGGGCAGCACTTTTGCCGCGCCCGCGATCGGCGGTCATCACCAGCGGTCGCCGGCGCTTTAACCCCACCAACTGGCGCACTGCCTGCGCTTGGTCGGCGCTCAAGCAGACACCGTCGCGCGCGTTAGCCGCTGGTGGACGCACGGGAAGGTGGGGCAAGTGCAGCGCTTGCCCAGCGCGCCAGTAGATGACGTCAGTCGACGACTGCAACTGGCCGGCTAAACGCCTCAGGTAATGGGCGGAGAGTGCCTGCCAAGGCCAGGGATAGTCAGCCAAACGGGCATAATTTGGATCGGGGGCGTCGCCTAACGACGGCGGTGTGAGCAATATCAGCAACCCACCTGCCGTCACCGTTCCCGCCAGCGCGCCCAGCGCTTCAGGGTCAAAGCCGGTGCAGTGGGTATCGATCACGACCAGCTGGTGTTCAGCGCCAAGGCGGGTACGTGCCTTGCGTGGCGAGAGAACAGGCGCGGAAAATGCTAATGCGGTTCGCTCGCTTGCGACCCACACCGGCGCCTGCCAATCATTAGCCTGCCATAGCGCCTGCGCGCTTGATCGACAGGTCTCGGCATCGCCCGCTAGCCACACCAACTGGCGCCAACCACGCCGTTTGAGACGCATCGCATGATGTATTAACACTGCTACGGCTGCCCGGTCGTTTCCCATCACGTCATCTCAATACGCATTTCAGTGTCTCTATTGCTGATAGCCATCCGCAAACTTACAACTTTGGTTGAATAATTTAACTACTTTCAACGTTATTGGAGTGGCAATCCCACTCCAACCAGCCGCTAATAAATCGATAAATCATTGTTTAAAAACAAATAGCGGGCTTTGTTATGCAAACCTAAGGGATAGCACCTTACATTACTGATATTGCGCTGCATCAGGGTTGGTGTGCTAGTTTAGCTCTGCAGTGCTCAAAACCATGTTTACGTAAACGTAACCTAGCCGCGCTGCACTTTCCTGCATTCAGGTACCCAACACTAATAACGCTACACGCCAAACCAGGAAATACATCATGAAAAAAACGACCCAATTTGCTCTCTCCGGCCTTGCGGCTGGTATCGCTTTCGCTGCCTTCACGACCACCGCCCAAGCACAAGAAGAGTGGACGATGACCTCGACTTGGCCGGAAAATCTTGATCTTATCAAGATTGACCAGCACTGGGTGGAACTGGTCAATAAACTGGCGGGTGAAGAGCTACAAATTAATTTCCGCGCAGGCGGCACGCTAATGCCCGGCACTGAAGTCTTTGATGCCACTGAAACAGGCAGCATTGAAGCCGCAGGCGACTGGCCGGGCTATTGGGCCGGCTTGAACCCCGCCTTTTCGCCACTGGCCACCACTACCAGCCTGTTTAATGGCGTTGACTACCTTAACTGGATTCAGCAGTGGGGCGGTCGCGAGCTATACGAAGAGATCTACGGGCAGTTCAACATGGTGTATCTGCCCTACGGCATTACCAATAATGAATCAGGCTTTATGGGCCGCACCCCGATCGAAAGCATCGCCGATTTAGAGGGTAAGCGGTTGCGCCTTTCGGGTCGCGATCAGGGCCGTGTACTCGAAGAGCTAGGCGGTTCCCAGGTCACGCTAGCGGGCGGTGAAGTCTACCAAGCCATTGAACGAGGCGTGATTGATGCAGGTGAGTTTTCGACGCCTGGCGTTGATTTTAACGCCGGTTTTGCCGAAGTGGCTGACTACTGGGCCACGCCTGGCTGGCACCAGTCGGCAAGTGTATTTGGCGTCATGATCAATAAAGATGCTTGGGACGCCCTCTCCGAAGAGACCCAAGAGACCCTGCGTATTGCCGCTGATGCCACCATGGCGTGGTCACTCGCCTGGTCTGAGCGCCAGTCCACCGAAGCCACCCAGAAGTTCATTGACGCGGGCGTTACGATCAATCAGTTCTCTGAAGAGGACTTGGCGCGCATTCAGGAAGTCACTAACGAAGTGATTCTACGCGGCGCGTGTGAAGCTCCTGACCACGCCAAAGTCTACCAATCGATGATTGCCTACCTTGAGCACTACGCAACGTGGCGAGATGTTTCCGCGCCTTACAACATGAGCCGCGTGATGGATAACCTGCCCTCACTGGAAGAGATCGAAGCCTGCCTGTAAGGCGCTTCTGTGCCGCCTCGGTTTTATCGGGGCGGTTTTTTTGTGCTGACCGCGGAGATCTTCCATGAATGCGATTGCCAAGGCGATCGATGCCATCAATGAAGCCTTTGGGCGCATTATCGCCCCGTTGATTGCCATCATTACGCTGATTGTGCTTTACGACATTGCGTCACGTTTTCTGTTTGGGCGCCCTAGCGATTGGGCGTTTGACGTTACCAAAATGCTATTTGGGGCCCATTTTATGCTAATGGCAGCCTATGGGCTCAAACACCACGCCCACGTTGAAGTCGACGTGCTAAAGCGGTTGCTATCGCGTAAGAAGCAGGCCGCGCTAGACGTGCTCGGTTATTTGATTTTCTTTGTGCCCTTTATCTGGATGCTGATCACCCTAGGCTGGAGCTTCTTTGAACGTGCATGGAGTCGCGGTGAAACCACTTATGGCATGGTCTCAATCCCGGTCTATCCGATTAAAGGCGTGATCGTGGTCGCCGCTATCCTGATTCTGCTACAGGCAATTGCCATTGTGCTGCGTGCCATCATGCAGCTTCGCGAGGAGACATCAGCATGAACCTTAGTCCTGAAATGCTCACGCTGGTGATGTTTGGCGGTCTGATGGTGGGGCTGTTTATGGGCCATCCGCTGGCATTTGTGCTGGGTGGTGTCGCGGTAATCGGCGCCTTTCTCGGCCCCGGCGAGCGAATCCTGGGCACGCTGATCAACAATATTTTTGGTAACGCCATGGATAACTATGTCCTGGTGGCGATACCGCTGTTCATTTTGATGGCGAGGTTTCTGAACGACTCCGGCGTCACGGAGAAGATGTTCGATGCCATGCGGCTATTGCTGGCGAACCTGCGCGGTGGCCTGGCACTGACCGTGGTCATCGTCTCGGTACTGCTGGCTGCCACCACGGGGATTGTCGGCGCTTCTATTGCCGTGATGGGCATGATCGCCTTGGTGCCCATGCTCAAGTATGGCTACAACAAGGAGCTGAGCGCGGGCGTCATCATGGCCAGCGGCTGCCTGGGCATTCTGATTCCGCCCAGCATCATGCTCATCCTGATGGCCAGCTACTCACCGGTATCGGTCGGGGCGCTATTCGCGGGCGCACTGATCCCCGGCCTGCTGCTTGGAGTGATGTATGCGCTCTACGTTCTGATCATCTGCTACCTCAAGCCCCACTACGGCCCCAAGGTACCTCCAGAAGAGCGCGCCGAAGTCAGCACGAAACAGCTACTGGTCATGCTGGGCAAGTACGTGGTCCCACCCATGTCGTTGATTCTGGGTGTACTGGGTGCCCTGTTTACCGGTATCGCCACGGCGACCGAGGCCTCGGCCATCGGCGTGTTTATCGCGTTCATCCTGTTTTTGATTTTCGGTGACCGCAAACTAAGCACCTGTTTCTGGACCATGGTGGAAGCGGGCAAAACCACGACAATGGTCATGCTCGTGTTGGTGGGTGCCACTGCCTTTACCGGCGTGTTCTCACGCGGGGGCGGCATGAGCGTGATCAGTGAGCTGGTGCTGGCGATGCCTGGCGGCACAGTGGGCGCGCTGATCTTGATGCTGTTCTTGGTGTTTATCCTAGGGATGTTCCTGGACTGGACCGGCATCGTACTGCTGAGCTTCCCCATCATGCTGCCTATCGTCGAAACCATGGGCGTAGATATGCTGTGGTTCGTGGTGATGGTGGCGGTCGTACTCCAGACCTCCTTCCTTACCCCGCCCTTTGGCTACGCGCTGTTCTACTTAAAAGGCGTGGCACCGCCCGGCGTGGAAATCGTCGATCTTTACAAGGCGGTCATCCCCTTCGTGGCGTTGATTCTGCTGGCGTGCACGCTGATGGCCTTCTTCCCGTGGCTGATTACCGGCCTGCCGAGCATGATACTGGGTTACTAACTCACTCCCAGCGACAAGCCTAGCGTTGATCACCCAACCATTATGGCCCGCCTCGGCGGGCTTTTTGCACTAATGACTGATCTGCAACGTACAGCGATACAGCCGTATACTGGCAATGCTACTATTCACACCCGCCAGTGATTCGCATTAGACGTTGGCTGCCCTATCGTTATTGCTACAAGGAGTGTTCGTTTGTTGAGAACCGGCTATCGCGGGCTATTCGCCGCCACCACTTCGTTTGGCCGTCGCGCCAGCCCCTGGTCGGTAGCCATGACGGCGGTAGCCTTCATTGTTGCCTTGCCGGTATTGGTCGTGTTGGCCCATATCGCCATGCCCACCGATGGCGTGTGGCAACATCTGGCCAGCACGGTGCTGGGGCGCTACTTGAACAATACGTTCTGGCTGGTGGTGATCGTCGGCCTCGGCACCCTGGTTATCGGCACCGGTACCGCTTGGCTGATAGTCATGTGCCGTTTCCCTGGCAAGCGGCTGTTTGAGTGGGCGCTGCTGCTGCCCCTCGCGGTGCCCACCTATGTCATCGCCTACGCCTATACCGATTTCCTGCAATTCGCCGGTCCGCTGCAAAGCCTGCTGCGCGACACGTTTGGCTGGGAATATGGCGACTACTATTTTCCCAATGTGCGCTCGCTGGGCGGCGCGGCCACGGTGATTACCCTGGTGCTTTACCCTTACGTCTACCTGCTGGCCCGCGCCTCCTTTCTCGAGCAGTCGGTGTGCGTGCTGGATGTGGGCCGCACGCTTGGGCGTGGCCCCTGGCGGCTGTTCGCCAGCGTCGCCGTCCCCTTGGCGCGCCCAGCGCTGGTGGGTGGGGTATCGCTGGTATTGATGGAGACGCTGAACGAGTTTGGCGCGGTGCAGTTCTTTGGTGTCGATACCTTTACCACCGGGATCTATCGCACTTGGTTTGGCATGGGCGAACAGGTCGCGGCGGCGCAGTTGGCCGCCTGCCTGCTCACCTTCGTGATCGTGCTGGTGCTACTGGAGCGCTGGTCACGGGGCAAGCGTCGCTACTTCCATACCACCAACCGCTATCAGCAGTTGCCTGAGTACGCGCTGCACGGCTGGCGTGCCGCCGCGGCAACGCTGGCCTGCCTTTTCCCGGTGCTGGTGGGTTTTTTACTGCCTAGCGGCATTCTGCTTAATTTAGCGCTGCAAGGGGGCGATTCGCTGTGGGGCGCACGCTTTATCGGCTACGCCTGGAACAGCTTAGGGCTTGCGACGGTGGCGGCGCTGATTGCCGTGGGGCTGGCGGTCCTGCTGAGTTATGGCGTGCGCATGCATGATACGACGTTTGCGCGGGTAGCTTCCCGGGTCGCCGCCATGGGCTACGCGATTCCCGGCTCGGTGGTCGCCGTAGGGATTCTGATTCCGTTTACCTGGCTGGATAACGCCCTGAATACGTGGCTGAATAATCACTACGGCTACATTATCGGCCTGGTATTCAGCGGTTCGGCGTTTATCTTGCTGTACGCCTATGTGGTGCGCTTTCTAGCCGTTTCGTTCAATGCGGTAGAAGCCAGCTTAGGCAAGGTGACGCCCAGCATGGACGCCGCCTCGCGCACCCTGGGCCAAACCGCAGGCGGCACGCTGCGTCATATACATACGCCGATGATGCGCAGCAGCCTGCTGGCGGCGGGCATTTTGGTTTTCGTCGATGTCATGAAAGAGCTGCCCGCCACGATCATTCTGCGCCCTTTCAACTTCGATACGCTGGCGGTGCGCGCGCACAATCTGGCCTCTGACGAACGGCTGGCCGAGGCCTCGACGTCATCCCTGGCCATTGTCGTCGTTGGCATTCTGCCGGTGATTCTGCTCAGCATGGCCATGCGCCGCTCGCGCCCCGGCGCTAAGTCCTGACGAAAGCCTGGATAGAGAGCGGAAAAACAAACACCTGGGAAAGGTCGAGATGGATATCCACCGGCTGCCCCTCCGCGGGTAGAAACACCCCAGGGACCCGGGCGTGCAGGTGCGCTTCCAAGCCGTTCTCGCCATGGGCACACAGGTGCAGCAGGCTGGTGCGCCCTAATAGTTTCGCCATGACCACATGGCTATGACGGTGCTCCTCTGCGGGAAGGTCACGTTCAACAATCCTCAGCGCCTCGGGGCGGATCATTACCTGAGCATCGCTGCCCTCCGCAAGACCCTGCGCAGGCACGTTCCCGACCGCTGTGCTCACCATGCCGTTGTGCACCTTTCCCTGCAGCTCATTCACATCGCCGAAAAAAGTCACCACGAAGGGGTCTTGGGGCGCACAGTAAAGCTCGCGCGGCGTTCCCGTTTGCACGATCCGGCCATCGCGCATCAGCGCAATGCGATCCGCCATGAACATGGCTTCTTCAGGGTCATGGGTGACCAACAGCGTCGCCGCACCGACTTTTTTCAAGACGTGCAGGGTATCGTCACGAATGCGGTCGCGCAGGCGCGCGTCCAGGCTCGAGAAGGGTTCATCCAACAGCATTAAACGCGGTGACGGCGCCAGCGCCCGCGCCAGCGCCACCCGCTGCTGCTGGCCACCTGAAAGCATGTGCGGGTAGACATCGACATAACCGGCCATGCCCAATTGTTCGAGCAACTGCTTGGCTCGCTCACGGCGCTGGCCAGCCGCCAGGTGTTTGAGCCCAAAGGTCACGTTTTCCAGCACGGTCAGGTGCGGAAACAGCGCCGAGTCTTGAAACGCTAGCCCTACATTGCGCTTTTCCGGCGGCACGTGGCGTCGGCCGGGCGCGGCAATCGCCATACCCTCCAGCGTCACACTGCCCTCTTGGAGGACTTCCAACCCCGCCGCGATACGTAAGAGCGTGGTTTTGCCACATCCAGAGGGGCCCAGCAAACAAACGACCTCGCCCGGGGCGACACTTAAGTCCACGCCTTTCACGACCGAATGGCCATCATAGGCATGGCAGACATTGTGAAGCGTCAATGCCGTCGCACTGGACGCCGCCGGGGCAACCTTGAGGTTAGCTGTCATAAATCCCCACTGTGCAGGTGAGCAAACTGTTGCATGGACGATGCCATGGGCTAGGTCATAGAAAATGGCATGGATGCCCAAACGCGGATCGAATACATTTGAAAGTTGTTTGCATTCTATTTTTTATCGCGCTGAGATGCACGTATAGCCCGCTTCGTTGAATGCGTCTGGTTAGCATTTAACTTGACCTCAACGCTGATACACGCTTGAATGCTAAACTTGTAAATGTAAATTATTATCAAATAACGACGGAGTTGACGGTTATGAATAAGGCACGCCTAACGCTATCAATCGCCGCCATTATGGCAGGCTCAGCTGTTGCGGGTTCCAGCATGGCGGATGAGCTTAACCTTTACTCTGCACGCCATTACGATTCTGACGAACGTCTTTATGATGCCTTCACCGAAGAGACCGGTATCGAAGTCAACATTCTTGAGGGTGATTCCGACCAGTTGATCGAGCGCATTCAACGCGAAGGTGTGGCAAGCCCCGCGGATGTGATGCTAACGGTAGACGCTGGCCGCCTGTGGCGCGCTGAAGACGAAGGCATTTTCCAAAGCGTCGAATCCGACGTGCTCAATGAGCGCTTGCCCGAATCCATGCGTCACCCTGACGGCCTGTGGTTTGGCTTTAGCCAGCGCGCCCGGGCCATTTATTACAACCGCGAAAACTTCGACCCAAGCCAGATCGAAAGCTACGAAGATCTCGCCGATCCGCAGTTTGAAGGCAAAGTGTGCATTCGCTCTTCCAACAACATCTACAACCAGTCTTTGTTGGCCGCGATGATCGAACACCACGGCGAAGAGGGTGCCGAAGAGTGGGCCCAGGGCGTCGTCAATAACATGGCGCGCGACCCGGAAGGTGGCGATACCGACCAGATTCTCGGTGTGGCCAGCGGCGAGTGCGATATCGCGGTCGCGAACCACTATTACTATGTGCGTCTGCTGAAATCGGACGACGATGCCGAACGCGAAGCCGCCCGTAAAGTCGGCATTATTTTCCCCAACCAGAATGACCGCGGCACTCACGTCAACGTGGGCGGCGCCGGTGTTGTGGAAGGCGCGCCTAACCGTGAAAACGCCGTCCGCTTCCTTGAGTATCTGGCCTCAGATACCGCTCAGGAGATCTTTGCTTCGGGCAACAATGAGTTCCCCGTCGTGGAAGGCATCAAAAAAGACTCCGTGCTGGAGTCGTGGGGTAACTTCAAAAAGGATGACGTCAACATTAGCGTGCTGGGTGAAAACAACCCTGAAGCCATCCGCATTTTTGACCGCGTCGGCTGGCGTTAAGCGTTAATCCCTACGTTTGAAGCAACCCCGCCGCCTGATGGGCGGCGGGGTTTTCGTTGATACCACGTGGTGCGGGATGCCGTTAGTGCGCCTCGTCCCAGTTGTCGCCGCATTCGGCTTCTACGATCAGCGGCACTTTTAGCGCCGCCGCGCCCTGCATGCGTTTTTGCACTTGCTCAATAAACGCGTCGACCTGCTTTTCGGCCACTTCGAATACCAGCTCATCGTGCACCTGCATGACCATCAGCGCATCGAACTCGCCCTCTTCCAGCCACGCATCCACGTCGATCATCGCCTGCTTGATGATGTCGGCCGCCGTGCCCTGCATCGGTGCGTTGATCGCGGTACGCTCGGCACCTTGGCGGCGGTTGCGGTTCTGCGACTGAATCTCCGGCAGATACAGCCGCCGACCCAGCACCGTTTCAACATAGCCATCCTCTGCCGCCTGAGAGCGGATACGCTCCATATAGCGTGCCACGCCTGGGTAGCGGTCAAAGTAACGGTCAATGTAGGTTTGGGCCTGGTTGCGATCAATGTGCAGCTGCCGCGACAGCCCCCAGGCGCTCATGCCATAGATCAAACCGAAGTTGATCGCTTTGGCGCTGCGCCGCTGGTCGCCGGAGACTTTCTCTAGCGAGGTACCGAAGACTTCCGCTGCCGTGGCGGTATGAATATCGCGCCCTTCGGCAAACGCTTCCAGCAGCCCTTTATCTTCCGAAAGGTGCGCCATGATGCGTAGCTCGATCTGCGAGTAGTCGGCGGCGACAATGCGGTAGCCGGGGCGGGCGATAAACGCCTGGCGAATTTTGCGCCCCTCTTCGGTACGAATAGGAATGTTCTGCAGGTTCGGGTCCGATGACGATAAGCGCCCAGTGGCGGTCACCGCCTGATGGTAGCTGGTATGCACACGGCCCGTGGCTTTGTTGAGCAGCCGCGGCAGTTTATCGGTGTAGGTGGACTTCAGCTTGGCAAGGCCGCGATGCTGCATGATGACCTTGGGCAGTGGGTAGTCCAGCGCCAGCTCTTCAAGCACGCCTTCCGCGGTGGAAGGCGCGCCTTTCGGCGTTTTCTTGAGCACCGGAATCTTCTGCTCTTCAAACAGGATCTGACCCAACTGCTTGGGCGAGCCCAAATTGAATTCACGCCCGGCGAGTTCAAAGGCCTCGCGTTCGAGTTCGCGAATACGATGCTCTAGCTGCTGGCTCTGTTTATGCAATAGCTCGGCATCGACCGCCACCCCGTTGCGCTCGATGCGCGAGAGCACTTTGATCAGCGGCAGCTCGATGTGATCCAGTACGTCGGCCAAGCGCCCTTCGTTTTCGACCTGGGGGCGCAGCGTTTCCTGCAGCCGCAGCGTGATATCCACATCTTCACAGGCGTAAGGCGCCGCTTGTTCCAGGGCAATCTGATTAAACGTCAGCTGCTTGGCGCCCTTGCCGGCGATGTCCTCAAAGGAGATAGTCTTTTCGCCCAGATACTTCAGCGCCAGCGAATCCATATCATGGCGCGTGGCGGTGGAGTTGAGCACATAGGACGCCAGCATGGTGTCGGCAAACGGGCCGACAACGGCAATCTCATAGTTCGCCAGCACCGAAATATCGTATTTGAGGTTTTGACCGATCTTGGTTTTGGTTGGGTCTTCCAACAGCGGCTTTAGCGCCGCCAGTACCGCTTTGCGGTCAAGCTGCGGGGGGGCATCCAGGTAATCGTGGGCCACCGGCATATAGGCGGCCTCACCGGCTTCCAGCGAGACGCCGATGCCGACGATTTCTGCATCCATGTAGTTGAGGCTGGTGGTTTCAAGATCGAAGCAGAAGCGCTCAGCGCTCTGCAGCCGTTCCAGCCAGCGGTCGAGTTCTGCCTGATCGAGAATGACGTGATCTTCACGGGCAGCCCCCGTTTCGGCAGCGCTCGAAGGCTCAGAGGACGCCTCGGCCGTGTCAGCGCTGGCAGGGGCTGGCTCGCCGCCTTTAACGTCGTCCACGCCTTCGTCTTTACCTTCCAGCAGCTCACCCAACCACTGACGGAATTCCATCTCTTTATACAGGGTGACGAGCGCCTCGCGGTCCGGATGGGCGATATCCAGATCATCCAGGCCCACCGGCAACTCACAGTCGACTTTGATGGTCGCCAGTTGATAGGAGAGAAACGCCTGGTCACGATGCTCTTCAAGCTTTTTAGGCAGGGTTTTCGCCCCGCGGAAGGTCAGCGTTTTTACGCGCTCTAAATCGTCATAAATGGTATCCAGCCCGCCGCCCATTCCCTGCAGCAGGCCAATGGCGGTCTTTTCACCCACGCCGGGTACGCCGGGGATGTTATCGACCTTATCGCCCATCAGGGCGAGGAAATCGATAATCAGCGACGGCGGCAGGCCAAATTTCTCTTCTACGCCCGCTTCGTCCAGCGTTTCATCTTTCATGGTGTTGACCAGCGTGATGTGGGCATTGACCAGTTGCGCCATGTCCTTGTCGCCAGTAGAGATCACCGCATCACGCCCGGCCTGGGTGGCATGGTGCGCCAGCGTGCCAATCACATCGTCCGCTTCGACACCTTCAACGCATAACAACGGCAGGCCGAGCGCCTTAACACAGGCATGCAAAGGCGCGATTTGACTGCGCAGGTCATCGGGCATTGGCGGGCGATGTGATTTGTAATCGCTGTACATGTCATCGCGGAAGGTTTTACCGGGCGCATCGAACACCACCGCCATCGGGCTTTGCGGGTAATCCTTGATCAGCCGCTTGAGCATGTTCAACACGCCTTTCACCGCGCCGGTGGGTTGACCATTGGAGGTCGTGAGCGGCGGCAGCGCGTGAAACGCACGGTAAAGATAGGAGGAGCCATCGACGAGAACGATCGGAGCGCGAGCCATAACCAAGTTCCATTGTTAAAAAGTGCTGAAAAGAGTGTCGAAAATAGTATTGAAAATAGTGGCTCACATAATACGCGTTGCGCGGCTTTCCTGCAGGATGAAACGGGTTCTGGCCCATTTCCCCTAACAACAACGCTGCCAACTGAGCTGCCAAGCCGCTACAATAAGGGGCTTAGCAACCTGGGCGAGACTTTCATGGCTGTATTCACCCCGCTTAGCGACGCACAGGTCGCCGCGTTTCTAGAAAAATTTGATGTCGGCAGCTTCGTATCCCTGCAGGGAGTGGCGGGTGGCACTGAAAATTCGACATTTTTTGTGACCACTGACCGTCGCGAGCTGGTGTTGACGCTGTTCGAACAGGGCGAGCACGAGGAGCTGCCGTTCTTTGTCGAGCTGCTGGACTATTTGGATGAACACCGTCTGCCGGTACCCGGCACGGTGCATGACCGCGAAGGCGTTGCCCTGCACAGCTTGGAGGGCAAACCAGCGCTACTGTTCCCGCGCCTGCCGGGTCGCCACCCAGAGTCGCCTAACCTGGCACAGTGCCACGCCCTAGGCGACACCTTAGGCCGCCTGCATGTGGTGTCCAGGCGTTTCCCCGGCCATCGTCCGAACCCGCGGGACCTCAACTGGCTGCATGTGATGCACCATAAAGTGTTGAGCTATTTAAGCCCGGCGGATCAAACGTTGATGAAGGATGAAGTCGACGATTTCGAAAGCGCTTTCAGCCAACATGAAGCGCTGCCCCAGGGCGCGCTGCACGGCGATCTGTTTCGTGATAACACCCTGTTCGATGGTGACCAGCTGGGTGGCATCATCGACTTTTACAACGGCTGCACCGGCGACCTGCTGTTTGACTTGGCGATTGTGGTCAACGATTGGGCTTCCAATGACGATGGCACGCTCAACGCCGAACGCTACCACGCGCTATTGAACGCCTACCAGTCGCGCCGCCCGTTAACCTCAAAGGAGCGCGAGCTGTGGCCTACCATGCTGCGCATGACGGCGCTGCGCTACTGGTTATCGCGCCTGCTGGTCGTCTATGTCGACCCGCCCGCGCACGACTTAACGCCCCACGACCCCGAACGTTTCCGGACCATTTTAATGGCGCGCATTGCCCACGGTGCGCTGCCGCTGCCTGAGGTAACTGCATGAGTGTGACGGCCACTACTAGCCCGGCGCTACGCGCTCGGCGCACCTGGAATATCGATCAATGGGGCAGCGGCTATTTCGATGTCGATGACCACGGCCAAGCCCTGGTTCGTCCGCTGGGCAGCGATGCAGAAGGCCCGGCGCTGCCGCTGAGTGGGCTGGTGCGTCAACTGCAGAGTGCCGGTTTACGCCTGCCAGTGCTGGTGCGCTTTAGCGATATTCTCCACGACCGGGTGGAACAGCTGTGCGGCGCCTTTGATGCCGCCATGAGCGATTGCGATTATAAAGCCGGCTACACCGCCGTTTACCCTATCAAAGTGAACCAGCAGCGGCGTGTGGTCGAAGAGATACTGGCGACCGCCGAGCGCGGTAGCGGCCGCGTAGGGCTGGAAGCGGGCAGCAAACCGGAGCTGTTGGCTGTGCTGGCGCTTTCCGACGGTGGTTCCTCGCTGATCGTTTGCAACGGCTACAAAGACCGCGAGTACGTGCGCTTGGCGCTGCTGGGTGAAAAGCTCGGCCATAAGGTCTATTTGGTGGTGGAGAAGCTCTCCGAGCTGCAGATGATTCTGGAAGAGGCCCGCGAGCTCGACGTTACCCCGCGCATTGGCCTGCGCGCCCGCCTTGCCTCGGTGGGCAAAGGTAAGTGGCAGAATACCGGCGGTGAAAAATCCAAGTTCGGCCTGACCGCCAGTCAGATTCTGGAGGTGGTGGAAACGCTACGTCACGAAGACGCGCTGGAAAGCCTTCAGTTGGTGCACTTCCACTTAGGCTCCCAGATCGCCAACATTCGCGATATCCAGCGTGGCCTGCGCGAATGCGCCCGTTTCTATCAAAACCTGATGCAGTTGGGCGCGCCTATTGATACCGTGGACGTCGGCGGCGGCTTGGGGATCGATTACGAAGGCACCCGCTCGCGCAGCTACTGTTCGGCGAACTACTCCATGCAGGAGTACGCCCGTAACGTAGTTAGCGCGTTCTCCCAGCTTTGCCAGGAAGCCGACCTGCCCCAGCCGCATCTCATCAGCGAATCGGGCCGCTCATTGACCGCCCACCACGCAGTGCTGATTACCAATGTGATTGGTGAAGAGCGCGTCAACGACACGCCGCCTGAGCGCGCTACCCAGGAACAGGACTCCCAGGTAGAAGAGCTGTGGCGGGTGTTTGATCAATTGGCCGATACCCAAGAGCCACGGGTACTGGTAGAAGCCTGGCACGACCTGCTGCAAGCGGTGAGCGAGCTGCAGGATCGCTTTGTAATGGGCCTGAGTGACATCACCGCCCGCGCGGAAGGCGAGCGTGTCTATATGGCTGCCTGCGCGCGGCTGCGGACGCAGCTTGACAGCCGTAACCGTGCCCACCGTGAAATCATGGACGAATTAGCCGAAAAGCTGGCCGACAAGCTGTTCGTCAATTTCTCGTTGTTCCAATCGGTGCCTGACGTTTGGGGTATCGAGCAGATTTTCCCGGTACTGCCGCTCAGCGGGCTGGATCAAGCACCGACCCGGCGCGCAGTGATTCAGGATATTACCTGCGACTCCGATGGCCGCATCGACAGTTACGTCGACGGCCAGGGGGTAGAGAGCACCCTGCCACTGCCTGAGTGGCCCTCTAAAGATGAGCGCTGGTTAGGCTTCTTCCTGGTCGGCGCCTATCAGGAAATTCTCGGTGACCTGCACAATCTGTTCGGCGACACCGACTCTGTGGACGCCGCGCTGAACGCCGACGGCGAATGGACGCTCTCCAACCCGCTGGCGGGCGACTCAGTGGCGCAGGTGCTTGCCTACGTCAACTTCAATGCCAACGTGCTCAAGCAAAAGCTCACCGACCAACTCGCCGCCAGCGGCTTCTCTGCCGATGAGCAGGCCCGCTTTGCAGCCAGCTTAAGCGAAGGCTTGGAAGGCTACACCTACCTCGAATAAACGAGCCTCAACGACGCCGCAACGGTGTCGTACGCCACAACAAGAAACGCCACCCTTGTTTACACGGGTGGCGTTTCTGTGTGGTCGTCACGGTAACGACGATGGGTGCTATGACTGACTCGACGCACTGGCAACACAGCCGAGGTGCGTCTGTTTAGCGGCTCACGTGCTTGATCACTCGACCACGCTGGTTTCGACTTCCAAACCACCGGTCAAGGTTAAGCGCAGTGACGAACCGCGAACGAGCTCACCAACCCCAGAAGGCGTACCGGTCAAGATGACATCGCCCGGTTCAAGGGTGAAGTGGCGACTCATTTCGGCCACCAGCGAAGGAATGGCAAAAATCATATCGGCCCCTTCGCCGTGCTGGCGCTCTTCGCCATCAATTTCCAGCGTAAACGCCAGCGCATTCCAGTTGGGAACACGGCTTAACGGCAAAAACGACGAAAGCGGACAGGCGCCATCGAAAGCTTTCGCGATTTCCCATGGGTGCCCTTTCTCTTTTAACTGAGTCTGTACATCACGCAGCGTTAAATCCAGCGCCAATCCGATACCGGCAATCGCACGTTCAGCCTCATCTTGCGTGGCATGGGTTAACGTTTCGCCCACTAACAGCGCAAGCTCTGCTTCATAATGCACATCGCCACGCGCGAAAGGCGGATCTAAGGGCTTGCTTAGATCCACGACGCTGGTGGCCGGTTTGATAAACAGTAACGGCTCTGTAGGAACCGGATTATCCAGCTCTTTCGCATGGTCGGCATAGTTACGGCCGATGCAGACAACCTTGCCCAGCGCGTGGGGAAACTCCTGGCCATTGGTAAACTGTAGAACAAAACGCATGGCGGGTATTCTCCTTCTCATTATGCGTGCCGCATTCGCTACGACAGGCGCAACAGTTTACCCCACCTAGACGAAGGTTCCACAACCTTGCGCCATCAATTTGTTTCCCCACCCCTGGTTAGCGATACTGCATCGCCTGCTGGTCAGGGCTGTGCGCCAAGAAGTCTGGGCGCTGTTTCGCTGCCCCATAGGGCGCATCACAACGATTGTCCCGGCGGTTGAACACGAAGAACACGTTACTACGTGGGTCGGGCGACAGATTGGCATTCGAGGCGTGTAGCGTATTGCAATCAAACAACAGCAAGCCGCCAGCCTTGCCTTTTGGCGCTTCGATACCGTGTTCGGCCACCAGCTCAGTGAGCGCTTCAGGGCTGGGCACACCCACTTCCTGCGCTTTTAACGAGCTTTTATGGTTGTCCTCTGGGGTTTCACCCAGACACGGCACAAACTTGTTGTGTGAACCGGGGATCAACATTAACGGCCCGTTGAACTCATGGTTGTCAGTCAGAATCAGAGAGGCGCTGACCGCGTGCATGGCCGGCATGCCGTCTTCTGCGTGCCACGTTTCAAAGTCGGAGTGCCAGTTAAAGCCCTTACCGGCAAACCCAGGCTTATAATTAATCCGCGACTGATGCACGTACGGGTCATCACCAATAATTTGCCGAGCAGCGCCCGCTACGCGCTCATCGCTGGCGAGTTCACCCAAGCGCTCGGAAAGAAAGTGCACGGCAAACAGTGAACGGATTTCCTGGCTCTCCGGCTCCGTGACGCTGAACTCTCTATTGCGATAGGCATCGTTGCTCATCAGCGCGTTCATTTCTTGGCGCAGCTCATCAAGCTCAGCGCCTTCAATCAAGTTAGGGATAAATAAAAACCCTTTGCGCTCGAACTCATCAAGCTGTGCCTGGCTTAAAGGGCCGGATAACTGGCGACCTTTGACGACCGCATCTTGACGCGGCATCCAGGTTTTTTCAGGGGCATCGGCTAAACGCGACGGATAGGCATCCTGCCCCTGTGTGCGCTGTGCTTGAGTGCCTTGAACCTCTGCACTCTGCCTATTAGGTGTATCGGCCATTTCGCTATATTGCTTATGGGCATTTACAGAATTTAGCGGTGTGCTTTTGACTGTCATCTAATCCACTCCTTGTATGATTAGGTTTCAGATCGAATGATGTTGCAAGGGATAGGGTAGACAAACAAAATCAGCATGCAAGTACTAAAAAAGCTTTTCATAACGTGAGTTATGAGAAAAAAATTGAAGGTTTATTTACTTCACTTTAATGAAACCCAGAGTAGTCTTTTCTATCCTGTTTTAAGGCTTGCATTAGCTGTTTACGCTCACGTCCCGTTGCCCCTCAATCCGTCTTCCAACTTAAGGCACTAAAGTAATCGCCGTTAGCGGATTGAAAAAACTTAAAGTGCCTAGACGCGCCTAACAGCCGTTTATCCGCACCATGAAAAAAACAACAAATATATTGATGATATTATCCGGCTCGATATTAACAGCATCTTGTCGCGGCCTTTTATCGCGCTTTGAAAGACAAGGAACGAATATACCGCCTACTTCCAGTTTCACACAGCTGCCTGGTAGGATAGAACCTTGATACTCCCTTTTATCTTGGCCATGTACTTCTTTCTTAAAAAGCTTATCTCCATGTAAATCATCAAGATTATAAACTTTATGACTTTCATCACCTTGAATACTAAAAAAAATATTTCTTACGTAAACAGGTTCAGCCGCCATGTTGGTAAAAACGATTTTCATGCTGCTACAGTCATACCCTTCGGTATGAATAAGAAATCGAGACCGTCGTTGGCGCCTCATAGAAAGAAAAAATAATTGAGCGAACACCACCCATATTAGTAACGTGCCCACTTCGACAAAGGCCATTATTACTTGGTAGTTTTTTTGCAAACATAGCAGTACCGCCAGACTCCTTTAGAACCAAAAAACCAAGTTAAAAAAGCCTCGAGCTTTTAAAAAATAAGATCAACCTAAATCAATATGACCATAAATCATATTTTCATCAAAGCCAGTGTATTCCGCCAACAACTCTGGCTCTAATAGCTTGATAGCGTTGCGGCTTTTTCTAATCAGCTTTTTTTGTTCTAAAACCGTCATGCACCGACTGACGTGCACACTGGTAATGCCAAGCAATTCTCCAACCACTTCCTGCGTAATAGGAAATGAGAACACATTAGAGTCAATCATTTTTTTAAAGTTATACCGCGCGTATATTTCGAGTAAAAAATGGGCAACCCGCTCTTCTGCTTTATGGTGGGTACAGCTTCTAAGCCTTTGGATCGTTATATTATCATTAACCATTATATATGAAACGATGGCTCTTTTAACATCAGCACTCTCTTTAAAAAGATCATGTATTTCGTTAACAGAGACCTTGCCTAGCTGACAATCTTGTAATCCTATTATGGTAATATCGTGGTTATCGAAAAAGCTTTCACGTAGCCCTACGATATCCCCCGGCATATAGACATTACATATATCTTGCCCTCGGTTTTTAAACGAGTGGCACAAACTTACCCAGCCTTTCTGTATTACAAAAATCTCCGCCCTTCCTTGGCATAAAGAGTAGAGCTTTTGATTTCTCTTCAACTCCATACTCTTTATATCCACTTCAGACAAACGATCTAACTCGTCAGCTCCAATTTCGGCATAGTGGCTTAGCATATTCCCAAGGGTTATTTCCTTAGGTTGCGAGCTCATAACGTTAGGTAACTGAGCATAATGATCGCTTCCTTTAAATATTTCACTTTGGATATCAATTGCATTACTCGTCATCTCTACACTCTCTTGTAGTTAGACAGATGTTTTACCTAATCATATACCCTTACAATAATGGTGCATATACCAAAATACATCTAGACGTAAAATACTAGTTAACAACACACCATTACTCAAGCTCGGAAAGCCGTCTTGAGACGATAATTTATAACATATGTTACCAACAGGGTTATAAACTTAGAAAACTCACTAATAATGAGCACCTTACTGGGCTTATTTCACTACGTAATCATTGATGTTTATTAAAACTGAAAAGCAAGAACATTGATTATAACTTATGTTATTGATTAGAAAAGAAATGATCTTGAGACTTTATCGTTGTTCACACACCTTTAGAACTAATAAGCACTTAGCTATATCGTTAATATATAGCTAGTTTTAATCGACAAGGACGCTGTTATGAAAAGGAATATTTTTATAGTTGCATTAGAAGAAAAGCAAAAAGCCATATTGGAAACACTTCGTGAGTCAAAACAGCTAGAAGTGCATAGCCTGCTAACGGTAGATGCCGCTGTCGAAGCAAAACAGTTCTCTTTTAATAAAATTTTAGCGGATGCTAAAGCGTCGTTGGCGAGCTTTCCAGGCACCGTTGACGCTATTATTGCCCAATGGGACTTTCCTACTAGTGTTTTAGTCCCGCTACTATGCAAAGAGTATGGGATACCCTCTCCATCAGTAACCAGTGTTTTAAAATGTGAGCACAAGCTTTGGAGCCGCATAGAACAGCAAAAGGTGATTCCAGACGTCGTCCCTCGATTTTGCGGCATCGACCCCTTCGCCGAGTCACCGTTTGACCAAATCACCTTGAATTACCCTTTTTGGATAAAGCCCGTCAAAGCGTTCTCCTCCCATCTCGGTTTCAAAATTGAAAAATTTCGAGCAGTTTGAAGCGGCGATAGAAGAAATAAGAGGGAGTAGCAACCAGTTAGGTGATCCATTTAACGAAGCATTGGAATATGCCAATACGCCAGAGGAGATTCAGCGCTTAGGTGGTAACGACTGTATTGCTGAACAAATTATCAGCAGGGTACAGGGCACACCCAAAGGCACCACGTGTGCTACCTTCCTAAAAGGGGTTAACGATTCTCCGCCTACCTTTTATAAGCCAAGCCAAAAATAGCGGACTGGTCACGCTTGACCGGATTTTTTTGCGGCCAATGCCACCCTTTTACGCTTTTCTGTTACATCGGAGCCACCATGGGTGTGATCGAACAGAGCCTTAGCTATCTGCAGCCCTGGGAATTCTCGCCTACCTGGGCACTTTTCTGCCTAGTCAGTGCGGGGCTATATATACGCGGCTTGGTACGTTGTAGGCACAGTGGCCAGCGGGCGGGGTTTTGGCGACCTTTCAGCTTTCTGCTTGGTATTGCGGCTATTTATACGGTATCTCAGACCCACTTCGATTATTTAGCCCAGTACATGTTTTTCGTGCATCGCGGCCAACATCTAGTGCTGCATCATGTAGCGCCGTTTTTGATCGCCTTATCCGCACCGTTACCGCTGCTCATTTCAGGCACGCCAGATCGGGTAAAAAACTTTTCTGGCATTACCATGGTTGCGCAGGCGCTAAGACCGGGGTATCGACTATTGCAGCAGCCGGTTATCGCAGCGCTACTGTTCGTCGGGCTGATTTATTTTTGGCTAACTCCCCAAGTGCATTTTGACGCGATGCTCAGTCAGTACCTCTATCAGTTAATGAACTGGAGCATGCTGCTCGATGGGCTGCTCTTCTGGTGGCTAATACTCGCTTCGCGTCCGCCTGCACAAGGTGGGCTAAGCTATGGTTTTAGAATAACGCTTCTATTGGCAGTGGTGCCGCCGCAGATGTTGTTAGGCGCCTACCTCACCTTTAGCAATGATATCGTATTTGACGTCTATGCCGTTTGCGGCCGAGCTTGGCCACTGGCACCATTAACCGACCAACGACTCGGAGGTCTGATCACCTGGATTCCAGCCACCATGATGAGTGTGCTAGCAGTGCTGATCATTCTTGGACGTCTGCTCGGTCAGCGTTCGACCACCTATCGCTATGGGTAACGCTATGCTTATGATAAAAAGCAAAATGGTGCTGCTGTCAGGCGTGCTTTGGCTCACCGGCTGCTCTGACCCAAGCTGGCAAACCAAGGATATCTCCGGCCTCATGCCAGCGCTGGAAGTCGAACTGACCAATGAACAAAACCAATCGGTCAGTGAAGCCGATTACACCGGTGATGTCATTCTGCTCTTTTTTGGATTTACCCACTGTCCGCATATTTGCCCTACTACTCTCGCGAATCTGGCCACGGTCTCACAGGCGCTAGGGGAAGAGACGCAGGAGGATTTGCGCGTGCTGTTTGTCTCTGTCGATCCTGCCCGCGATAACCCGGCAACGCTAAGCGCGTATACTGAAGCGTTCGGCCCTGAGTTTATCGGCTTGACCGGTAGCCAAGAGGACTTACAGGCATTAACGCGCCGATATCGAGTCACGTACGGCTATGGCGAGAAAGATACTAATGGCCATTATGACGTGTCGCACTCGAACGCTGTCTTTGTTTTTGACCGAGATGGCGATGCTCAGTTATTGATTCGCGAGGACGACACTAACGAGGCTATCGTTGCTGACCTGAAGCGCCTACTGGCACCTTAAACTGCTTGGCGTAAGTAAAGAGTCTCTCCAGGGAGTTGGTCTACAACAAAACCCCAGCCGGGGAGGCTGGGGAATGGGCTTTGCTCTGATGGGAGAAAGAGCAAATAAAACGGTATTTCTATCACCGTATTAACCGCTAGAACTGTATCAATCGCTAGGTCTTAGCGCGCAAATCGTCGTCATTGTCGCGCTCTAAAAATTGCTGCGTCGTTTCATCCAGGTGCTTGCTCAGCCAGTCGGCCATGGCGATTTCTTCCTGAAGAATCTCTTTACACACTTGAGACACCTCGGGTTGCGATGCCATATCAGCCGCCTTGATCAGGGCTTTGTAACTCGCGATTTCAAAGTTTTCGAACGCGTAACTCGCAATGCCGCCTTTTACCACCTCATCTTCAGCCATCATGCCGCCCACTGCCTGGCCAAAGGCGGTTAATTCAGCGCCCATATCTTTGAACGTCGACGTATCAGCGCCCACAAGCGTTAAACAGTGTTCAAGCTTTTTAGATTGGTTCTTGGTTTCTTCAATGTGCTCTTCAATACGCTTTTGCAATTGCGGATAATGCTCTAAGCGATGTGCTTGGGATTGCAGCATTTTCTCCGCTTGCCTTTCCATTGCATGCGCATCTCGCAGCCAATCTGCCAAGTGTTTGCTTTCCATTGCAGGCTCTCCTTTTTACACCGACCCGGCCATACATTTCGATTCGTTGAGCTGACTAAACTCAGATTTGCTCTTTTTGAGCACCGGAACCTGGCTTAGCATTACCCAGTGTTGGTTCCTGACCTTCAGGCGCAGGTTGATTGACGACGGAGTACTCACTCTTACCATCTAGAGACGGGCCTTCACCCCACCGGCCTTTCGGTGCTTCTTTATCGAGCAGCGTATTCAGGTAGTAGTAGGAGTGTTGCATATTCTCATGATCTTCAGGCGTGGAGTTGGGAATAGGCAACTGCGACTTCATACCCCCCATCTCTTCAATGACCGCTAACCACTGCTGCTGATGGTAAGTATCACGGGCAATGAGGAAAGATAAGAAATCTTTCATGCCATGGTCGTCAGTCCAGTTATATAAACGCGAGGCCAGAACCCGGCCGCCAGCTTCCGCGGTGGCGTTTGCCAACATATCAGCGCCGATATTACCGGTTGCATAAACATGGCTCATATCAAACGGCACGCCATTGGCGTTGACCGGCATGGCGGATAAGCCAGAGGATAACAAGTGACGTGGATTGGCACCGCCTAGAATGGCATTCATGACAGGGTCTTTCGCCGTGGCTTCCTGATAGGAAACCGGTGCCCCTTCCAGATTGAGCGCAACCGCGTGCCCCAACATTTCGATATGCGATAACTCTTCAGTCGCTGTGGACATCAGCATGTCGCGAATACGGTCATCGCCACGCGCACCCATTGCCTGGAAAAAATACTGCATCGCAACGCGGATTTCGCCTTCGATACCACCAATGGCTTGCTGAAGCAGCATCGCAAACTCAGGGTTAGGCTTATCGACTTTTACCGGATATTGCAATTTTGCGGAATGATGAAACATAGGTTGCACTCCTTGTAGGTAGACTGTCAGGAATTCCTTTCCCTGACAGTATGCTTAAGGCTCTTCCTTAAGTATGTTGGTAGCTTCCAATGCGATAACCATGAAGGGCTCCTTCCCTTATGGACAACTCCCACTCGTCCCTGAGCAATCATTGCATCCTTTGCTTGGGCTGCTAGGAAACGCCTTCCTTGGCACTCAACTTAACGCTTATCTCTAAGCACCGTTTTCGTTTCCTGAGCAATATCATCGTATTGGCGTGCTACTCGATCAAAACGCCTTGCATCTTGGTCAGCACTGCGGGTTAGCCAACTCTCTCCATGAAAGGAAAGGCGTACGTTTTAGCGATTACCGCCATGGCTGTTTTGGCCGCCTTTTTTACCTGCTTCAGAAGCACGGTTAGGATCATTGGCAAAGTTGCCGCTACTTTCTTGGCCACCTTTATGACCAATATCTTCATAGAATTCTTTACCGTGGCTTGCTGAGGTCGCTTCGCCGCCTTTTTGGCCTGCTTCCTCACGAGACATTCCTTGGTCTTTACGTTTATCAACCATGATAAAACTCCTTTAGTGGAACAATTAAAACCTGTCGTCTTAATTACTCGCTTTTACTAACCGAGCACTATGCAGAATAGTCACCAAGATGAGCACTTCAAGGAAAGCGACGTTCAAAATGTCTTTTTTAACCTTTGTCAAGGAGGCTTCTTCAAACAATCAGGCTACCGGTCAACCGTTAATCAACGAACATTAAGGGGAAGTAACTACTTCTTATAACATAGATTAAAAAGAGCTCGCTTTAACAATAGGCTCAATAGGTTGTTATTTTATTTAAAGCCAACAAAGGCGCATTTTTCACCCACTGCCGGATTAGCCGATAAGCCAAAAATGCCTCGGTTAACTCACCGAGATAGAACATTAACTCAGTGCCTTGCTGCACCTCCCTTAGAGGCACGACCGAAGGCAAGTGGAAGTAATACATCCATTTCGCAAGCGTGGCGTGTGCCACCATGGCGACAAAGAGTGTGCCGACACGAAGGCCTACGCTAGGCCGTTGAGGCGCCGGGTCAGGCCCCGCTATTGCCCATGTAAAGAGACAGCCGGCAATAACAAAATGCCAGTGGAGCCAGGCTGCAAGCCATGAGGTCTCTAGCATCCAGGCATACATATCGGTCATGTAAAGCACATACATCACACCGACATTAAGCAGGGTGGCCGTAATAGGATGGCTCACTAACCGCACCCATGGTCTGGCGACTAACCACACCCAGAAGCGCCCCCAGGCGTTAGGTACGCATTTGAGCGCCAAACTAATCGGTGATGCCATGACCAGGCCCAGCGGCGCCACCATGCCCACTATCAGGTGCACCATCATATGCGCGCGAAAATCGTGGTGTGCCCAGTGCAACAGGGGTGGCGAAAGCACGATGGCCACGGCAAGCGCGGCGAGAGTAAAGATCGCTAAACGCCAGAATGGCCAATGCTGGCCACGCCGACGCAAATGCCAAACCCCCACCCCATAGAGAACGGCCAGTAAGCTGAAGATGAGACCAAATGCGTTCATGAGGGGTTGGCCGCTAAACGCCGCTTGGCGCGACGCAAAAGCCCAACACCTAGCAATAGCAATAATAGGCCTGAAACATTCCAGGCTAGATCGTAAAGCAGCAGGTTATCGACATAGCGGACTTGGTGGAGCCCGATGATTTTGTGCGTGACGATACCGTCAAACAGCTGAAATCCGCCCATTCCCAGCAAGAACCCAGCGCTTTGATAGCCTTTGGCGTATAACTTTTTTTCGTAGAGCCGCAGTAACAGCACGCCTCCAACGACCAGCAGTATCAGTTCCAGCGTATGTAAGAAGCCATCTGACGCAAGCGCCAGCGCCGAACTATTTGCCTCAACGAAATGGTGCCAACCCAGCAGCTGATGAAAAATTATTTCGTCGATCGCAGCCATGCTCCCCAAACCCAATAAAATGGTGGCAAGCAACGTAAGCTGGCTGTTTTTCTCTCCCGTACTCTCCTTCATTGCCTGGCCTCCTTTTCCGCTTCTAAACGTCCATTTAACGTCGCTTATAACTTGTCACTCTGTCATTAAGCTTACTATTTTCACAAGCAGCCTTTAGCAGTAAAATCGCAAAATTTCTTCTACTTAAGTTAAAGATAAGGCACCCCTTAACCACCCACTGGACGCCGCCACCGCTGCGCTCTACAGTAAGTAAACCATGCGTAGGCGATAGCAAATACGCGCAATGTTTTCGCGCCATTAAAGCAGCGACAGCGTGCTATAAAAGCGCTGAACGATTGACACTTAACCACTTAAACCCTTTCTTTAATATGGGTTAAACACTTGCAACGGGCTTTATTCAGCCAGGTGGTAACGCGCCGACCATGCAATACTTCTAGCATATAAGGAATCACCGCTTAACAGACAATCATCTGTAAATAGTTTTTAGCATGTGGTTAGGAAGTGCTTATTAAGTGCTTAGCACAGTTGAATACAGCAGACCGCTGGGAGGTCACGGATGACACGACAGGTTAGCGACTTCATCATTGATAGGCTGAAGCAGTGGCAGGTATCGCATATTTTCGGCTATTCCGGAGATGGTAATAATGGCTTGATGGGCGCACTCAACCGCGCCGGTGAGTCGATTACGTTTGTCCAGCCTCGGCATGAAGAAATGGCGGCGTTCATGGCTTGTGGTTATGCCAAATACACGGGCGAGGTGGGCGTTTGTATGGCAACCTCAGGCCCAGGGGCCATCCATCTGCTCAACGGCCTTTACGACGCTAAAAAAGATCATGTGCCTGTCGTCGCCATCGTCGGCCAGCAGGCGCGGACCGCGCTGGGTGGCGAGTATCAGCAAGAAGTGGATTTGGTGTCGCTATTCAAGGATGTGGCGGGTGATTTCGTCCACCTTGCCACGAGCCCCGGGCAGGTTCGTCACCTGATTGATCGCGCCATGCGCATCGCTGCCGGTGAACGTACCGTTACCGCCATTGTTGTGCCCAATGACCTGCAGTCTCAAAAAGCGGTTGAGACCCCTGCGCATGCCCATGGCACCGTTCACTCTGGCGTGGGTTATACGTCTGCCAACGTGATACCCGACGAGCACTCCCTGGCCCATGCGGCAGACGTACTCAACGCCGGGGAGCGAGTGGCAATTTTAGTCGGCGCGGGGGCTCGAGGTGCCGAGAGGGAAGTTGAAGAAATCGCCACCCGCCTCGGCGCCGGTGTCGCTAAAGCATTGCTGGGACGGGATGTGCTGCCTGATGATCTTCCCTACGTTACCGGCTCGATTGGGTTGTTAGGCACCAACCCCAGTTGGACACTCATGGCCGAGTGCGACACGTTATTAATGATTGGCTCAAGCTTCCCCTATTCGGAGTTTTTACCGCCCGAGGGCCAAGCAAGCGGCGTGCAGATTGACATCGAACCCCGCATGTTGAGCATGCGTTACCCCATGGACGTCAATCTCACCGGCGATACTCGCCTGACGCTCCAGGCCCTGATCCCTCTGTTAACGCATAAAAGTAATCGCGACTGGCAGCAGGCGATTGAAGCCGATGTGGCCGAATGGTGGGAGCTGCTGCGCGAACGCGCGATGGGTGAGGCACACCCTATCAACCCACAGCGCGTGTTTTGGGAAGCCTCACAGCGCTTGCCCGACCGTTGCCTGCTCAGCTGTGACTCCGGCTCGGCTACCAATTGGTATGCGCGCGACTTGAAGTTTCGTGCCGGTATGCGCGGCTCGGTGTCTGGCGGCCTGGCCACCATGGGGAACGCGGTTCCTTACGCCATCGCAGCCAAATTTGCTTACCCTGAGCGTGTTTCGATCGCCTTTGTGGGCGACGGCGCCATGCAAATGAACGGCAACGCTGAACTGCTGACGATTCTTAAATATTGGTCGACTTGGCAAGATCCGCGGCTGATTGTCGTCGTTCTCAATAACCGCGATCTCAATCAGGTCACCTGGGAAATGCGCGTACAGGATGGCGATCCCAAGTATGAAGCATCGCAGGATTTGCCGGCATTTTCCTATGCCAAGTATGCCGAAATGATTGGTTTGAAAGGCATTGAAGTGACCGATCCTAAGCAGATTGGGAGCGCCTGGGATCAGGCCATCGCCAATCACTGCCCCACCGTGCTGGATTTTCATACGGATCCTGACATTCCCCCTATCCCGCCGCATATTTCCAAACAGCAGGCCAAGGCCTATATGTCGGCCATGCTGCATGGGGACCCGGATGCGCTGGAGACGATCAAAGCGTCTTTAAAACAGTTCTCGAAGAGCTTTATTGCGAAAGCGCCTCATCTCAGGAGGCATTAATGGGCCACCACGCTGCGCCGCCGATGGCAGGTTGGGAGAGCACGTATCCCATAATGCGCGGTGGTTACCCTTATATCTCAACGCAATGCGACCGGTTAGGGAGCAATCTTTTCCGCTCCCGCCTACTGCTTAAAAAAACGTTGTTTATGAAAGGCGAAGAAGCGGCGGCGCTGTTTTACGATGAGGCGCGTTTCACCCGCGTGAACGCCGCCCCCAGGCGGCTAAAAAAGACGCTGTTTGGTGAAGGTGCCGTCCAAGGTCTTGATGGGCAAGCGCATCGTCAGCGCAAAGCGCTGTTTCTTTCATTGATGTCTCAGCCGCGCATCGATGAACTTACGCAGTGGGTCGAGCACTACTGGCAATCGCATCTATCGCGTTGGCAGCCGCAAACCTCGATCACGCTGCTTGATGAGTTTCACCAATTGTTATGCCGAGCAGCCTGCGCTTGGTGCGGTATTCCCCTGCATCAGGCAGAGGTACCCGACATGACGAAGAAGCTGGTACTGATGGTAGAAGGCGGCGCCGCGATAGGGCCAAAGCATTGGGCAAGCCGACGCGCACGCCGCCAAACGGAGAATGCGCTGCAAGAGCTAGTGAGCCAATACCGGCAAGGGCTTCATGACATTGACCCGTCACTGCCCCTGGCTGCGTTTGCCGACTTTCAAGAGCCGAATGGCAAGGTGTTACCCAGCCATACGGTGGCCGTCGAGTTAATCAATGTCATCCGCCCCATCGTGGCGGTGGCAAGGTACATGGTGTTTGCGGTGATGGCGATGCATGAGTACCCCCGCTGCCTTGAAAAGCTCAGAAACGCTGGGGCAGGTCGCTACCGCCAACACTTTATTCAAGAAGTGCGGCGCTACTATCCGTTTTTCCCCTTCCTAGCAGCGCGCGTCAACAGTGACTTTACGTGGCAAGGCTATCGCTTCAAGCGCGGCTGGCAAGCCATTCTTGATATTTACGGCACTAATCACGACGCCCAACGCTGGGCGTCACCGGATCAGTTTTACCCGGAACGATTCGAGGACGAACCCCAGACATTTCATCGTTTTGCGATGATCCCCCAAGGCGGTAGCGAGCATGCGACCCAGCATCGCTGCCCGGGAGAGTGGATTACTGTGGCGCTCATCAATTGGGCCATCGAAAAATTCGCCCAGCAGGTGCGCTATGACCTACCCCCGCAAGACCTAACGGTCGATCTCAATGTGGTACCGGCTCGGCCCCGTAGCGGGCTGATCATCACCAATGTTCACCCTATCGAACCTCAGCCTGTCACCACTGAAGAAAACCGTTAGCCAGCATTTTTTAAACCTATTGATGTAAACCTTACGGCGACATTATCCAGGAGGGAAATCATGAACCGTCAATCCACTGATAAGCGCGAGGAGAGTCAGAAGGCCAAGCAACTGCTAGATAAGGACATGCCTAATGACGATCAGCAAGCTGGGCGTAAGGGCTCCCATCATGAAGAGCCCAAGCCCTTTCGGCCCGACGAAAACGTCGATAATCAGAAAGCTGATAAAGACTCTTCCTCACCAGGCCATAACACCTCTCTTGAGGCGGCTCCTTTTTCTGGCGCACAGCTGGCGAAGGAGAAAAAAGCGCATAAAGACAATATTGATCAAAAAACAGATGAGGTCGATCCAAAGAGCAGCGAATAGCCTCGACCTCCGTCGAGCATTGCGCCTTTCTTGACCGCTATGGTTACGTTTACTTGATGAGGCAGTTACCGTGAAAAATCCAGTTTATGATGATAAGCAACAGCTTATCGGCCACTTTATTAAAGATAAGTACTTAAAGCGGGTAGCGCTTGAAGCCAGCGATGGCAATACCTACAGCGTGCCTAACCAGGAATTAACCCGCCAAGACGAGCACTGGGTGCTCGCCAAGCCATTGAGTGAATTCGTCAAGCTCAATGCTTTTCGCAAGCAACAGGAACATGTCGATGAAATGAGCGATGAAAGCTTCCCGGCCAGCGATCCGCCGGATTTTACGCTCGGCAAGAATGACCCTAACTAGCAGAGGCGCCCCAACAGTTGAGAGTAACGGCTATTGGGCGCTTACGTTAGCTGAACCAACTAACCATTCATTACCGTTAAGGCATTGACGCTGCCTAGCCGTTATCGCTGGGCAGCGTCATTGTTATCAGGGATCTCGCTATGAAAACCAAAAAAGGGAAAGGCTTTTTTGGGTCTCAGCGCGCACTTTTCATCGTTGTAGTAGGCGTATTGTCAGCGTTGACCCTACCAGGGTGCCGCTACCCCCAAGACATAGAGCATACGATGGAACGACTCCAGGGAGGGACACTGGAGGTCGGATTGACTGAAAATCCGCCTTGGGTGATCCGCCGAGAAGACGGCCCTACTGGCCTGGAGCCAGACATCATCCGCTCATTGGCAGAACGGCTTAATGCAGAAATCCGCTGGCACTGGGGCAGTGAAGATAGGTTGCTAGCCGCCCTGCAGCATCGACAACTTGACCTGGTAATAGGTGGATTAACGAATAGCTCCCACCTGAGCCAACAAGCGGCGCTGACCCGCCCCTATTATCACAGCCGCTATACCGTCGGTTTTCCATCAGGGATGCCGTTTCCCACTTCGCTAGAGGGTCTCGAAGTCGCTATTCCTCCTGTTAATCATATCCATGCAGCCCTTAAAGAAAGAAACGCCAAGCCGATCAAGGTGGCCAATATCGCCCGTGCCGAGGGCCCCGTTGCCGGGCCTACGTGGTGGTTATCGGCGCACGGGCTGGTCGCCGGCCCTTGGGAGATCATTACCGATAAGCAGGTAATGGCACTTCCTAAAGGCGAGAACGCGTGGATGCTGGCATTGCAACGCCACCTCAATGGCTACGCTAATATCGAGCAGCGGCTGCAACAGTTGGAGGCAGCGCAATGAAAATAAGGCAAGCGTATCAACTGCCGCCTGATAAACAGAAAGATCTTGATTACCTCGTACGGCTTGAATGGTGGAACCTGGGGTTTCGCATCTCCATCGTCAGCTTACTGGCTTTGGTGCTAGGCAGTAGTCAGGCCATGCGAGTGGCCTGGTTTGAAGACATGCTTTCGTTAATTCCTCCTATCGCTTTTCTGGTCGCCATGCGGTATCGCAACCGAGCGCCTAATGAAGTCTTTCCCTATGGCTATCAGCGAGCTACCAGTATCGCTTTTCTCTGTGCAGCCACGGCGTTGGCGCTACTCGGCAGTATCCTGCTGCTTGATTCGCTACTGAAGCTCGTCAAAATGGAGCATCCCAGCATTGGCGCCGTCGAGCTCTTCGGCACTACTTTTTGGATGGGGTGGTTAATGATTGGTGCGCTGGTTTACAGCGTCATTCCGCCGGTCATCATCGGCCATTTACAGATGAAAGCCGCTAAAAAAGTGCATGAAAAAACGGTGTTTGTGGATGGCAAGATGAGTAAGGCGGATTGGATGACGGGGCTTGCCGCGATTGCGGGGATACTCGGCGTTGGCGCTGGCCTATGGTGGGCGGATGCGCTGGCAGGTGCGCTTATTGCGCTCGATGTCACCAAGGATGGCGTGACGAACCTGAAAGAGGCAGTGGGTGACCTTCTCGACAGGCGCCCCCGCTTTACCTCTAAAGCAGAGCCAGAACATCTTGCTGAAGCGTTAGAGGCACAATTATGTAACCTGGAGTGGGTCGCCAGTGCTGCCGTACGCTTACGTGAGGAGGGCCATATCTTTAGCGGCGAAGCATTTGTGGTCCCCCATAGCGACGAGAATTTGGCGCACCACTTACGCGAGGCCGCACAGTTTTTAAACCACTACGACTGGCGTATTTATGATGTCGTGGTCACGGCTTGGCCCAGTGACACCACCATCGAATCACCGATGCTGTAGGCGTTTCACGCTTACCGACATCTCAAGACCACCTACCCTGGCCGGGGTCATTTATGCTCACACTGCTCAGTGATATGTCATTAACCGCCGCTTTTGCCCTGTTCAGCGCTTGTGCCGCCATCATTGGCATCGTGGGTACCCGGCTTGCACGTATTGTCGACGACCTCGCTGACCGTACCGGGCTAGGCGAAGCCATTGCCGGTGCTGTGTTACTGGGAATGGCGACGTCGCTATCCGGCATTGTGGTGTCAGTGTCTTCGGCTTGGACCGGCAAACCCGAACTGGCAATGAGTAACGCCTTGGGCGGTATCGCTGTTCAGACGCTTTTTTTAACCATCGCCGATATGGCGTATCGGCGCGCGAATCTCGAACACGCGGCGGCCTCCCTGGGCAATTTGATTCAGGGCGCGTTACTGCTGTGCCTGCTATGCCTGTTGCTGTTAGGTCGCTTTACGCCTGAGTGGACGTTGTGGCAGATACACCCCGTCACTCCCCTGCTATTTATCGCTTATCTGTTTGGGCTGAAGCTGGTTAAAAATGCCCAAACTCGCCCGATGTGGGCGCCCACCCGAACGCGTGAAACCCATGAAGACCAGCCCGATGAGTCGCCGGGAAAACTAACGCTAATGCGCCTCTGGCTACTATTTTTGGGCCTTGCCCTTGCCATAGGCCTGACGGGCTGGCTACTCGAGCGCAGCGCTACGGTGATTGCAACGGAAACAGGCCTTAGCCAAGCGGCGGTTGGGGTGCTACTGACCTCGGTGGCCACGTCGTTGCCTGAGCTGGTCACCACCGTCGCAGCGGTAAGACGTGGAGCGCTAACGCTCGCCGTGGCGGGCATTATTGGCGGCAATGCATTTGATACCCTGTTTGCTGCGGCGTCAGATATCGTTTATCGCGGTGGCTCGATTTATCACGTCATACCTGATCAGGTCATGCTATGGGTTGCCCTGGCCGTGTTAATGACAGGCGTATTAATGCTAGGCCTGCTGCATCGCCAAGAGCAGGGGCCTGGCCGTATTGGTTTTGAAAGCCTAGTCATCATCGGCCTCTATGTGGCGGGCATTGCCACGCTAATGGTGAACTAGCGCTTACGTCAGCGGTAAATATTTCAAAGGAGTACTCATTGTGATGGGAAGCACGCTAGTGGGGATCATCGGTGCCCTGCTGATTTTACTGGTCATTTACGACGCCATTCGAACCACCCTATCGGTCTCGAGCTCAGGCGGCCCTCTCACCAACCGATTGGTTAGTGGGCTGTGGTTTTTACTGCTCAATATTCACCGCCGGCGTAAAAGCCACGCCATGCTCTCTTCTGTCGGCCCCTGGATAACGGTAACGCTACTGCTGACGTGGTTTTTCGTCGCCTGGCTGGGTTGGTTTTTACTTTTTTGTAGTTCACCGCAAGCCGTCGTGGTGTCCACTTCGAAGGCGACCGCCAGCGTAATGGAGCGGGCCTACTACACCGGATATACCCTCACCACGCTGGGCTACGGTGATTTCGTGGCAGGCAATGACACGTGGCGCCTTCCGCCGGTACTGGCGGCCGCAAACGGCTTTTTCCTGTTTACCCTATCGATTACCTATGTGCTGAATATCATTACCAACGTCATTCAAAAACGCCAAGCATCGCTGACTATCAGCGCGATGGGCGAAGATCCTCAGCAGATTCTTGCGGCCACTCACAGCGGCGGGGAATATACGACGCTAATAAGCCAACTACAGACACTACAATCATCGATCACGACCTTGGGGCAGCAACATTTAGCCTACCCAATCCTGCACTACTATCACAGCGAGGCGCGTAGCAAAGCGTTTTCGCTCGCGATCGCGACCCTGTATCAAGCCATCAATGTGGCATGCTTTGCTAGCACACAACTGGAGGATACTTCGCGGGAACAGCTGTTAATCACACGCAAAACCATTGAGCAATTTCTGGATACGCTCGACAGTGCCTTTATCAACCCAAGCCAACAGCTGCCTGACATTCCTGTGCTCAATGGTTATGCCGACCTGCCCCGCATTGGGAAATCGAACACTGAGATACACGACTATTTAGCCTCGCTACCCTACCAAACGTTATTGGTAGCCTATGTTCATAAAGATGGCTGGCAGTGGCAGGATGTATGGCAATCAACGAATAACAGCCACACTTAGCAATGGCGGCGATACCTAAATGAGGAGTAATACATTGATTCGGCAACTCATGTTTTGCGTATTGACCAGTATCACTCTGGTGGCCGCTGGCTGCTCGTCAACGGAGGTTGATCGCCACCAAGCAGCAAAGTACCCGGATGAATCGCTGGTCAATACTTACTGGAAGCTGATCAACGTTGATGGCGCGCCGGTCATCGCGCAAGACAACGTTCGTGAAGCCCACCTGGTGCTTCATCGAGACGCCTCCCGCTTAGCGGGCTCCACCGGCTGCAATACGCTAACGGGCCGCTACCAAGTGGAGAACGCGCGCATCGCGTTCAACCAGGTCGCCACCACCAAAATGGCCTGCCCGACTGCCCCGATGAAAACTGAGCAGGACTTCCTGACCGCCCTCAAACAGGCGAACGCATGGCACGTGGAAGGCGCAAGGCTTCAGTTGCTGGATGATAAAGATGCACCGATGGCTAGCTTTGAAGCGGTGCATCTTTATTAGCATTGTTGTGGTGATGTTTCCGATTTCGATGTGCTCAAGGGGTAACGTTGGCAACACCGAGTGCCCCTTGCTTAGTGCATGTATAAAAAAGCATGAAATCTATGCATGTCGGAGCTGACATACAAAGGAAAAGGCCCTTTTCTTTGCATGTGAAACTGCCAATGAATAGTAGCCACCTTTGCGTATTTCCATGCCCTACATCAATGACCAAATACTTTACAAGCTGACACAGCGTATTCAAACACAACTTACGCCCACATCATTAGCGCCATAAAGCGCGTCCTGCCTGGCTGGTTTGGTGATACTGGCTGGCCCTGTGAAAACTGCCTATAATTACTAGATGTATACCACTTTATAAATACTTGGTGACGCCATGATGACGCTTATCAATATCGATCACCATACCCTTGCACGGCTGGCAAATGAACGCTCAATGCAAGACACGGTGGCGGTGGGTCAGCCTGGCGGATGGTTCGTTGAGGTGGATCTGAACGGCACAAAGGGCAGGCTAGTGTCTCGCCGTGGTGCGGTACGAGTATTCAGCCGTTTTGAGACGTTGGCGCGCTACTTGAAACAGCTTGGCATTGATCATTTCAGCGTTAACGCTGAGCATTACGACGCCACACCAACACGCTCAAGACCTGACGCTGCCAACCGCTTAACCCGCACACATGAAGCTGCTGAACACGACGCTTGGTTTAGACAGCAGGTGGCCACTGCACTGGCAGAAGCCGACAGCCCCAATGCTGAATGGATTGATCACGCGCCTGCCATGGCAACACTACGCCAGCGAATCAAGGAAGACAGTGCAAAGCGAGAGCTAAATGCAGATTAAATGGCTGAGAAGCGCATTTAACGACCTCGAAAGCATCGCTGATTATATTGCGCTTGATAATCCCACCGCCGCGCTGGCGATGATCGATACAATCGAACGCATGACAGATGGATTAGCCGAACACCCCCAGCGTGGACGTGATGGCCGACTGCCAGGAACACGTGAGTTAGTGATACCCGGCACCGCTTATATCAGCGTGTACCGCCTTAAACCCGACCGTGTTGAAATTCTTCGCGTGTTGCACAGCGCTCAAAACTGGCCTCCTACCGAATGATTTTAGATCTCTGTCGCGGCGATTAAGAGCATCGCCAGAGCTGCTTGAGCGATATCTGGCCACCCATAGCCTCTCTTTTATGTGGACCCACCCTACTGGCAGACAGCAAGATATGGGATACCCTTTGGCATAGAACAGTACGAGTAAATAGCGAGTATGTTAGATAAGCTCAAGGGCAAGGCCATCATCAGCCTCAACGACCACCCAGATATCCGCCGGATATTCACACGCTACCTCATCTAAATCACTGGCCGATGGCAGTGGCAACAGCAACGGCTCAGACGCTAAAGAGGTGCTGATTTTTAGCTGGAATGTGGATGCCGAACCGGTAGGGTTGTTTTAAGTGTCTATATATCAAGGAGCATTACCTATGCTGCAACCAGCTTTAGTCCAACAGATTCTTGAAGCTATTGGCGAGGGTGAATATGTAGGTACCCGGCTAGGCCAACTCTACAAACAGTTTGTAGGCGATGATGTTCAAGCAGCGAGCGAGAACGAGTATCTAAAATTTGTCTATCACATGGACGAAATCTACGACGCTGGTCTTATCAAAAATCGTGATCTCAAACGGGAATATCGGTGGGGGCAGTCACGAGAGCTAGGAGGGGGTAGAAGTTACGCAAATGTCCACTTAATACTAACGCCTGTAGGAGCTGAGGTGCTCAAAGAGCTCAACAAGCCCAAAGGGCTAGATAGGTTAATTCAGGCTATCAGGTCAGCTGGAGCAGTAGCCGGGCAAGAAGCATTGAAATATGGAATCAGTGAGCTATTCAAGGGGTCTGTGAGCTAACATTTGCTAATGCCAAAGAGCCTGTAAATTATAAACATGAACCGCCCCGGTTATTCCGGAGACCGGTTTGTTTGAGTCAGGCAGCTTCACCCGACTCCTCCAATTGACGATAAT
>OJBX01000031.1_pt1 | contig 133269 bp, 101 predicted proteins | sample 1590751 | NCBI WGS metagenome assembly OJBX01 (sample SAMN05416780, study PRJEB24817) | seawater metagenome | isolation source: Sea water | place: Canada:Atlantic | collected 2013-07
CGAGATTTCTGCCTGTCTCGTGGGCTCGGAGATGTGTATAAGAGACAGGATCAACGCTGCCGGCAGATCGCGGGTAGGCAGATTGCTGCCATCGGCCCGACGCACACCCAGCTGTTGCCAGTCACTGAGAGGTCGCCAGGCGCCCATGCTCTGGAATGACCGGCATTGGGCTTCCGGTGTCATACCCACCTCCTGTGGCGCCGGCAAGGACTGCTCTCCGCCTGAAGGCAGACTGACTTCGCGGCCCCAGGTCTGATCATCACGCCAGCCCGTAGAGCTCAGATAATTCGCTACTGATGCAATTACGTCTGGCCCCATGGTCCACAGATCGATGCGACCATCGCCGTCATGGTCCACCGCCAGTCGCAGAAAGCTGCTCGGGGTAAACTGGACAATGCCCAGCGCACCAGCCCAGGAGCTTTTCATCATGTCCGGTGTGGCATAACCCTTGTCGATGATTTCCAGTGCCGCGTACAGCTCATTACGGAACATCTCGCCACGGCGGCCATCAAAGGCCAGCGTTGCAATAACGCTGAACAGCGGTTCGGTGATCGGGAAACTGCCGTAGTTACTCTCCAGGCCCAGAATTGCCACCACAAAACGGTGCTGCACTCCGTATTGCGCTGAAACCTCACGAATCATGTCGCCGTGCTCTTCCATCAACGCCTTGCCCGCTTCTATACGGGAGGGATTAACGCGGCGCAGATAGCGTTCATAAGTATTGACGAACTCCGCCTGACTGCGGTCGGCCTGCACCACCTGACGCTGTTGCCGGATTTCAGGCAGCACGCTATCCAGAGTGCTGGCGCTGATGCCTCGTGCCAGTGCATCGTCACGAAAATCAGCCAGCCAGCTCTGGAAAGCCGCGTCATTGTTTTCGCCTTCTGCGTCCTGCGCTGAAAGAGTCAATGGCAGTGACAGCATGCCGAGCAGGACAAAAAGGTTTTTAACGTGTGATAGCCGCATGCGTACTCCCGAGTCTGTTGGAACCCACAGATTCATGTTTGATAATGGCAATAATTGTAAATTCGATAGCCGTAACGGCGGTAACTTTAGCGCGTAGGCTCAAATGCGACAAGCGTTTTCAGGGCGCAAGCAACCTTGTCATCACCTCCGCCCAGGGCTCACGCATTACATCGGTGCTGAACTGACTGACATCGATCGCTGGCGGGCGCACTGCCAGGTGTTGCCATTGCCCGTGCCAGGTGATGATTTTTTCGCAGGCAGCAGCAGCCTGTTCTGACAATGCGCAGCCGGATACGTCATACAGGTAGTCAGCATCAATGTACTCTGGATAGGCCAGCGCAGCCGGTGCCAGTGGTATACAACCCAGTGCCATCGCCTCCAGGATCGACAGCCCCTGAAAGTCATGCAATGCCGTGGACAACACGATATCGGACTGCGTCAGGGTTTGTTCATACTCTTTTCGCGACGGTAACCATTTATCGATCCCCGGTGCTATGTCGAACTCAGTGTAGTGCTGTGCCAGTAAGGTCCGGATTCGACTGAACTCCTCAGGCTCATTGCGGAACCGCTGTCCCAGCAGATGCAGGCGAAACGATAGCCCTTGGCTAACCAGCCTCTGAACGATGGCCAGCAGCAGCGCCGGTCCTTTGTCGTATTCATGGCGATGATTCCATACAATTTGCAGGGTATCGTTCTTGCCTGGCAAGTGCCTGGTGTCATTATTTTGGTTGGCGTTTTCAGAAAAGAGTCGCTCCGGCAAGGGCACTGCAAGCACCGATGATCTTGCCCGCAATTGTTGCATCAATCCGTCGGGGACGTGGTCTGGCAGTTTTGTTAACAGTTTTTCCAATCCGTCAAAGAAGCTGCGCTGATTCCACTGGCTGTTGAATGCAATATGGTCAGCACACAGAGCGGTGTAGAGGCTCAGAACCTGGGCATTGACTTTGTTGCTCTGGTCGTTGGCCTGCTTTGCATCCGGATGTCCAGCTGTCAGATCGGGCGCTTGCGTCGCTGCAGGATGGGCTGGAGGGCTGGGTGGCGTGTTTGTGGGATAACCAAACTGATTCTCATGAAAATAAACCAGCGTCGGCAAACATGTCAGTTCTGGCACAAACCCTCGAAGGCTGCTCAAATCGGTCAGCGATGTCACGATTAGCAGGTCATAGTTGTCAGTCAAGGTCTGCCGGTGGTTAAATGCCCAGCTCAGACTATTGCCACGAACGCGCCAGGCAAAGTGTCGCGGCGGCAGACTGAGACAGGTCCAGTGGTCATCGGGAAACATGTCACACAAGGTGTGTCGCCACTGCTGATGACTATGGGCATCATAGGCACTCAACAGAAGAATGCGGCGCGCCGTGGCTTTGCCTGCCTCGGTTGTGGTGGTTGAGTGCCTGGTTGAGTGTTTGGATGAGCGTGTGGATGAGTAGTTGGTTGACATGGGGTTGACCACTGACAGCTAAGGATTCGGAGAACCTATGCAATCTAATGACGATCGGCTGTTGGGTCAATTGCCGCAGACCCTGATCAGTCGTCTGCCCGAGCGGGTCAGTGATGCCCTGTTACAGCATGCCCGGGACAATGCAGCGTCGGCTGCCGTGCGCGACCATCTTGGTCGAGCACTAAATTATGGTCAACTCGCTGACGCCGTGCGTGATGCGCAACAGCAACTACATGACGCAGGCGTCAGTGCCGGTGACCGGGTCATGCTGGTGAATGAAAATTGTGTGCCACTGGTTGTAGTCATACTGGCGTTGAGTGAACTGTCCGCCTGGCCGGTCGTGGTCAATGCGCGCATGGCAGAGGCGGAACTGGATCGCATTCGGCTGCATTGCGAACCCCGTCTGGTGTTGTATTTTCTTGATTCCGCCGCCGCAGCTGAGCGCTGGCAGCCCTACCGTGATCTGGACAACAGCGCCCAGCTGATGCTGGGTGCAGGTCAGGTAGGCGTTCGTTATCTGTCGGTCGACGTCAGGCCGGAGGAAAACAGTCTGATTGACGCTGGTGTATTTACCCTGATTTACACCACTGGCACCACCGGAGATCCCAAAGGGGTCATGCTCACACACCGCAATGTGCTCTATGTGGCTGCCGTCAGCAGTGCTCTGCGCGGATTGCGAGCCAGCGATCGGGTTTATCTGGTGTTGCCGGTATCGCATGTGTTTGGACTGGCGGCGGTGTTACTGGCGTCGGTTTACGTTGGTGCCGAGTTGGTGCTGGCCGATCGTTTTGAGCCCGCAACCGCCTTGGTCACCATGCGTGAACAGGGCATCACCGGTTTGTTCGGTGTACCGGCAATGTTTGCCAGACTGGCGGACTTTGCTCGCGCGCAGGGGCTGACATCATCGGATATGCCGGCTTTGCGATTTATGTACAGTGGCGGCGCGCCGCTGGACCCTGCGATCAAGGAAAAAACTGAAACCCTGTTTGCCATGCCACTGCTCAATGCCTATGGCATGACCGAGAGCGGGCCCACCATCTGTCAGGTGCGATATAACGAACCGTTATCGTCTTGCAGTGTCGGGCGCTTGCTGCCCGGGCTGGAGTCGCGACTGCTGGGTGTTGATGGTGAACCGGTGGCAGCAGGTGAGGTTGGAGAACTGCACATCCGGGGGCCCAATATCATGCTGGGCTACTATCGCAATCCGCAGGCGACAGCCGCAGCGCTGGATTCAGAGGGTTACCTGAACACAGGAGACCTGGTGCGGCTGGATAGCGCCGGCAATGTTCATATCGCCGGACGCAGCAAAGAGCTTATTATTCACTCCGGGTTCAATGTTTATCCGCCGGAGGTGGAAGGGGTTATCTCCAAACACCCGGGAGTGCTATTGTGTGCTGTGGTTGGACAACAGCAGGAAGGCAATGAAGAAGTCGTCGCCTGGGTGCAGCGTGCTGCCGACAGCGACCTGACGGAAGCTGAGCTGCAGGCCTTCATCAAGCCTCTGCTCACCGCGTACAAACGCCCATCACGAATCCTGTTTATGGAGCAGTTGCCAACGGCACCGTCAGGCAAGGTGCTGAAACACAAGCTGAAATGACACTAGCTAACGGAGAGCAGGTTAATGATCAAATTGTACGGGTTTCCCATCAGTAACTATTACAATATGGTGAAGATGACATTGCTGGAAAAAGGCATGGCATTTGAAGAAGTAATGGTGCGCCCCTCGCAGGAGTCGGAATACCTGTCCTGCAGCCCGATGGGTAAAGTACCTTGTCTGGAAACCGACCAGGGGTTTTTGACAGAAACCGAGGTGATCATCAATTACCTGCATGATCTTGGGCAGGGTCCGTCGTTTTATCCCGATGACCCGTTTGAAAAAGCGAAGATCAGGGAATTGATTCGTTATCTGGAGCTGTATATCGAATTGCCAGCGCGGCGACTGTACGGGGATGTCTTCTTTGGCAAGCCGGCCAGTGATACAGAAAAGCAATCCGTACGTAAAGAGTTGGAGAAAGGCTTTGCCGCCTTGCGTCGTCTGGCTGACTACTCGCCCTATATCGGCGGTGACACCATGACTTATGCAGATTTTTATTTCCTGTTCAGTGTCGGCCTGGTGACCCGGGTGACCAAAAAAGCACTGGACTGGGATGTGTTCAGCACCGAGCCCGGCATTCGGGAACTGTTGGTCTTGCTGGAACAGCGTGATAGCGTTGTTGCCATCAGGGAGGCCCAGAACGCGCCGATGTAAGCTTTCTGCAGGGCAATACAATAAAAAGCGAGGCTACCGATGATCCCGAGTCCTGCCAGCACCGTCGTATTGGTGCGAGAAGCAGAGAACGATATTGAAACGCTGCTGTTGTTGCGGAACAGTAAATTGACGTTCGAAGGCGGTGCCTGGGTGTTTCCTGGCGGCAAGGTAGACCCTGACGACTACCCGGAACAGGGCGCCGCCAACGAAGCTGCAGCGTCCGATTCTGTGCAACAGGCGTATCATGCCGCCGTCAACGCCGCCATACGCGAAACCCGGGAAGAGGCCGGGTTAGACATCAATTCGTCCGAGTTGATCCATATTGCACACTGGACCACGCCATTGGGTTTACCCCGACGCTATGCCACCTGGTTCTTTCTGTGTCCGTTGCAGACGTCGGTTGAGATTGTGGTGGATGATGACGAAATACTGGACTATCAGTGGTTGACCCCACGCATGGCACTGGCGCTGCATGAGGCCGGCACGATTCGCCTGCCAAAACCGACGTCACACACGCTGCAGAGCATTGCTCATTATAATTCGGTCACCCGTTTGTGTGCCGACATGCGGCAAATGGATGTTCATGTTTTCCCTGAGAATTCCGATTACTATCAACCGATTAGCGGCCCCGTGACGGGGCGCAGAAGCGACTGTTGAAGTCGCTCAGAGGCACCGCTCAGGGATAACCGTTGTTCAGGTCGATCCGAGTGGTAACGGGGACGGATACGCTTGCGTTGTCCCGTCGCTTAATGGGATAGTTAGATTGGAAGTAAGGTTAAAAGTCAGAAGAAAGGCGATACCAGATCAACAGCCAGGGAATGCTCACGGAATGAGCGACTGCATGCACTATCGTTGACTCAAACACGAACAGCAGAGCCGCCTATGTCGTTGTCCAGACCGGAACCAACCACAATCGAAAAGTTACGCGCGACCCTGTCCGCGGTCCGCAGGCGGCGGCGCCTGCTCAGCATGTTGCACCAGACCAGCCTCATGCTGATCGGAATGGCGGTGTTGTTGCTGACACTGAGTGTGGTCAGCCTGTGGCTGCCTTCTTCATCCCTTCTGCAAATTCTGTTGTTTACCTGTTTCGGAGCCATCGCTACGGCTCTGCTCTGGCGATACGTGGCGGCCCTGCGGCGACTGCGTGCAGACGACAGGCAACTTGCGAGTTTCGTTGAATCCCGGATGCCGGATCTGGAGCAGCGCCTATTGACGTCGCTGGAATTCTCCGGCGACGAAAGGGCAGCGGCCGATGCCGGGGTGTCAGCTCAGTTTGTCAGGCAACTGTGGAGTGATGCCGACGTTTATCTGGCGGCTCAACAGCAACAACTGGCGCAAGTGTCCGATGTGCGCCTGCCGTTACTCTCGGTTGCCACCGCTGGCGCTGTTGCGCTGGTTACTCTGATTGCCTTTATCAGCTCCGATGCGCTGCTGCGTGCAGGAAGTCAGTTGCTGTGGCCGTTCAAAGCAGGGCAGCAGCAGACCCCGCTGGTCGTTGATAGCAACACACACACACCCGCAGAAATGAATATTGTCGTTGAACCGGGTGATATCCGGATGCAGCGTGGTCGCGACGCAACAATCACTGTGCGTATCGAGAATGCCTCGCCGGCCGACGTCAGTCTGCGACTGCAGACCGACCAGTTGAACTGGTACGACGTATCCATGCGCCGTGACGGGTCCGGCAGTGATGGCGCAGCCTTCAGTTACTACATGCCATCTGTTGACGACGATACCCGGTATTACGTCAGTGTTGAACATGAGGGAGAGCAGCGGAGCAGGCAGTACAGTATCAGTCTTTATGACCTGCCGCGTGCAGAGCAGATTGATGTCGCCTATGCCTTTCCTGAGTACACCGGCATTGAGAACTATGACGAGGAAGACGCGGGTGACATGGTGGTACCGGAAGGCACGCAGGTCACTCTGGACCTGTCTTTTAATAAAGCTGTGCAACAGGCGCAGATTGTTTTTGATGATGACGTGGCGCAGCCCGTCAGTGTTGACGGTGCCCGTGGCACGGCGACGTTCACGGTAGCTGCGGATACTACCTACCGGATAATTGCGACAGATTTTGATAACCTGGCTACCGAAGATCCGGATGTGTTTTTTATTCGCGCCATTGAAGACCAGGCACCTGAGCTCGCCCTGCACAGTCCGGGCCGTGATCAGGATGTGATGCCGCTGGAAGAAGTGGTACTGGAAATCGAGGCCAGTGACGATTATGGCCTGAGCCAGTTCATGCTGCACTACAGTGTGGTAGGCCGTGACGAAGTTGCTGTGGACTTTCTGCCGGAAGAGCAGACGCGCACTGTTGCCGGCAACCAGATGATTTACATGGAAGACCTGAGTGTGCAGCCTGGTGACTTTATCAGTTACTACATGACGCTGGCTGATAATAATGACCTGAGTGGCGCCCAGTCTGTGGTGTCGGATATCTACTTTCTGCAGGTGGTGCCCACGGATCAGGAATTTCGTCGCGCCAGCGGTGGCGGCCAGCAGGGCGGCGGAGGTGGCGGTGGCGACAGCAGTGCGCTGGTGACGCTGCAGAAAGACATTATCTCTGCGACCTGGCGCCTTCGACAACAGCAGATGGAGCTGGAGCCGCAACAGTTCGCCGATGATGTGTCGGTGATTGCCGAGTCTCAGCGCGACGCCGTAGAGCGGGCAGGCATGTCAATTGACCGCCTTGCCGAGCGTATCGACTTTGCCGATGACACCTATGCCAACGCCGTAAACTATCTGCAGAACGCCATAACACAGATGGAACTGGCGGCCGCGGAGTTGGACGGAGCTGCGCTGACCAGTGCCATGGCCCCCGAGCAGCAGGCCTTGCAACTGGTGTTGCGAGCCGAAGCGGAAATCAATCGTACCGATGTCAATTTTCAGCGCACTGTCGGCGGCGGTGGCGGCGGGGGTGCTCAGCAGGAGCGTGAGGACCTGCAGGAGCTGTTTGATATGGAGATGGGGCAGAACGAGAATCGCTACGAAACGCCGCGGCAGGCCAGTGCAGGCCAGAATAACAGCGAAGAGGCCAGTCGTCTGGAAGAACTTGCCCGCCGTCAGGAAAGTCTGACCCGTGCCCAGCGTGATCTGTCGCGACGCATGGACGCGATGGACGAAGAACAGCGGCGTCGGGAACTGGAAAGATTGCGTCGAGAGCAGGAGCAGTTGAGCAACGAACTCGCACAACTGGATCAGCAGATGTCGCGAGGCCAGCCACAGGGGCAACAACAGGGACAACAACAGGGACAATCAGGTTCGCCACAGCAGAGTCAGATGCAGCGTGCACTCGAACAGATGCAACAGGCGGCGCAGGCGGATACGCCCGCTCAGGCGGCCGCGCGCAGTCAGCGCGCCCTGGAAACCCTGCGCGAGCAACAGCGGCAGATGCAACAGCAACCGGCAAACTCAACCAATCAACTGGCACAGAACCTTTCGCAACGTGGGCAACAGTTGGCGCAGCAGCAACGCCAGTTGCAGCAAGAGTTGGCACAGCTCAGCCGTGAACAGGGTGTTGGCCAGTCGCGGGAGGCAGCCAGCAGTAATGAAGATGTTGAGTCCCTGCTGAATCAACAGCAGCGTAACCGCCAGGAACTGGAAGAGCTCGAACGTATGTTGCGCGCTGTCATCGCGAGGGCAGGCAACGATGAGCAACAATTGTTGTCGCAGGCGCAGCGGGCCAGTCGTGCGGTACGCCCTCTGCGTGAACAGATGGACACCAGTAACCGGGTGTTACGTAACGGCATGGTCAATCTGGCCGTCGATATTGAACGGGAAATTTCCGATTCACTGGGTGAGTTCAGCCAGAACCTGCAGGCCCTGGATCCAGGCAGTCAATCAGACAGTGAGTCGGGGACCGACGCTCTGATGCAGGCGGCGGCTGATGCCAGCGCGTTGCGCGAGGAACTGGAATCACTGCAACAGGAGATCGACGCGCGAGCGGCAGGTGCGTCAGGTGAAGAGTCTATTGCACAACTGCGCGAACGCTTGTCGCGCTCACAAGCGCTGGCCAATCAGCTCACGCAACAGCTGGACAATGCTCAACAGGGCGAGCAAAGCCCGCAGCAACGTGGTCAACCGGTGGCCGGTCAGCCACAGGGGCAGCAGTCAGGGCAACCGGGGCAACAGGGCCCACAACCGGGCCAGCAAGGCCAGCAAGGACAGCAAGGACAGCAAGGACAGCAACCAGGCCAACGCACGGGTGCCGGTGGCCAGTTGACCGCAGACGGCCGTGGGCGCGGAGGCATCCCGGAGCCTGGCGAAGCGGCATTGTGGGGCAACGCCCGTTCCATCAGTTCCGATATCACCCAGCAATCGCTGGAAGCATTCATGAACCAGCCTGAATTACTGCGTGGGTTACTGCAACCGCTTCTGGAACTTGAAAGTGACCTGCGCGCACGCGCCGAGCTGGCGCAGATTACCCGCCGACTTTACGCTGTATCGGAGGAAGACATTCCGGATCAGTATCGACGTCTGGTTGAGGCTTATTATCGGGCATTGTCAGAGAACAGGAGCGCAGTTGAAGCAGTTGAATAACTGAGTCAGCACCACAACAATGAGTTTTTTTCCAGACGCCAGTACCATACAAGCAATCCAGAACGGACAGTTTTCGTTTGCCTATGGTCCACATCCCCTGCTGGCGATATTGCTCTTCCTGGTGCTACCGGCACTGGTGTGGTTGTTGTATCGCAACACCACACGGCCGCTGAACCCGCGTTGGAAAGCATTGCTGATTACATTGCGATCTCTCATCGCCATGATTCTCTTATTCATGTTATTGCGCCCGGTTATCACCACCTGGCAAGTGGAACCGCAGGAAACCTATCTGGCGGTGCTGGTCGACGATTCCCAGAGCATGCAGATTACTGATCTGGAGGGTCAGCAGCGGCGGCTGGATGTCATCACCGAACAACTGTATGGCGATGATGGTATTCTGGCGCCTCTGTCCGAGCGTTATCAGGTTCGCACCTTTGCTTTCAGTGATCAGGTACGAAGGATTTCCGATGCCTCCGAGTTATCTGCCGAGGGCAATGCATCCGGCCTCGACCAGGCCCTGACCCAGGTCAGGGAACAGCTTGGTGGTTTGCCATTAAGCGCTGTCGTCCTGATAAGCGACGGGGCCGATAATGCCGACGCGGACCCGCTGCTCAGTGCACGTGAGTTTGGCGCTGATCAGGTCCCCATATTTACGGTTGGCGCCGGACAGACGCAGATACCGCTTGATATAGGCATTACCGACGTCAGTGCCGCCAGCACGATTCTGGACAACACCGTCTTTGATGTTCAGGTCAATCTGGCACAGCAGGGCTTTGCCGGCCGTCCGGTGCGGCTACGGATAATGGATGGCGAGACTGAAGTTGCCGCGCAGTCCATCGTGCTGGGACCCGACGGCAGCAGCCGACGCTACGAACTGGAGGTGTCACCGGAGCGGCGTGAGCCCATTCTTTATGAATTGCAGGTTGATGAACTGGACGAAGAAATCATCCTGCAAAACAACCGTTATCAGTTTCTGGTCGACAACAGTGAACGGCCGCCATTGAACATTCTGTATGTTGACGGACATCCGCGTAATGAATTCAAATTCATCCGGCGTGCCGCCGAAGGCGATGAAAGTCTGCGTCTGGCTTCATACCTGCAGACTGGTCCCGGGCGTTTCTATCGGCAGGGGATCAACACACCAACCGAGCTGAGTGACGGTTTTCCCGCGTCGGCAGAGGAGCTGTTCAAGTACGATGCGGTGGTCATGGGCGATATTGGTCGCGAGTTTTTTAGCGACGCTCAATTGACCCTGTTGCAGGATTTTGTTGCCGAGCGCGGCGGCGGTGTGTTGATGGCCGGTATGCTGGATGATGCCCTGGCAGATTCCGTGCTGGGCGACATTCTGCCGGTGACCCCGGTCAGAAGCGAAACCTTGCCAGCATTTCTGCAAGGCGGGCTTCGACGCGGCAATCATGCCACCGGTGAGTTGTTCGCCCCGCGTCTGACGTCGGCGGGCGAATTTTCACCCTTACTGCGGTTGGATAGCGATGACGCCGTCAATCGGCGACTCTGGAGTGAGCTTCCAGCGTTACAGGGCATTTATGTCACCGGCCGGCCCAAGCCAGGTGCCAGTGTGTTACTGGAACATCCCAGTCTGCAGTACCAGAATCAGGCGGTACCACTGATGGCGACTCAGCGCTACGGCAGTGGCCGCAGTATGGCATTGACAACCGCCAGTACCTGGCGCTGGCAGATGCTGATGTCTTCGGAAGATGATTCGCATCAACGGATCTGGCGTCAGAGCTTGCGCTGGCTGGCCCAGGATGCGCCGGCACGCGTGAGTATCTCGTTCGACAGGCAATTCTATAATGCAGGTGATGAGGTTGTTGTCAGCGCCACGGTACTTGATGCCGAATACGAACCCGACAACAATGCCCTGCTGTATCTGCAACGCACTGACCCATTGGGCGATGTCAGTGACGTTGCCATGACCTGGGACATTGACGACAACGGCGTTTATCGCAGTCGTTTTAACGCGGATGCCGAAGGTATCCACCGTGTGCTGGTGGATGTCGCCAGCGCCGCCGGCACGGGTATCGAGACCGAGAAGCAGGCGGCTTTTGTGGTGACACCCTCGCTGCGTGAATACAACAACGCTGGACTGGACAGTGCCATGCTCAGCCGTATTGCCGATGCCAGTGGGGGCCGCTATTACGATTTGCCGCAGATTCGCCAGTTGGTCAATGATATCGAACACGTGCCAGGTGCCTTTTCCAGAGAAGTGCAGGAGGATCTGTGGGATTTGCCTTTCCTGCTTGCGCTGCTGATTGTGCTGATGAGTCTGGACTGGATGGCGCGACGTTACCGGGGGTTGTCATGAGCAGGTTCGCACGGGCGGCGTGGCTGATAACACTGATGTCCTTGCCTGGACTGGCACCGCAGGCGCAGTTGCCAGCAGATGAGGGCACACCGTGGTTTCAGCAAACGGCGGCCACGGATAAACATGTTGTTATTATAACCGGCGCTGCAGCCTCGCCCGAGATCGGCGAGCGCTTTCAGGGTTGGACCCGGGATCTGTATTCGATTCTGCAGAACAGTTACGGATACAACGCAGACAACATCCGTGTGTTGTTTGATGCCGGGCAAGACATAGATGGATTGCCAGTCACCGCCAGCTCACGCGCTGACGATATCGCGGATGTGCTGTCGGCGCTGCAATCCGATGTCTCTGCCGGGGATCAGGTGACACTTCTCATGATCGGACATGGCTCGGGCACGTTTGGTGCTGCCAAGTTCAACAACGTCGGACCTGATATGACCGGTTCGGACCTGGCAGCAATGCTGGAAGGGTTTGCTGAACAGGACATAGTTATTATCAATACCACCAGTGCGAGCTTCGAATTCTCCCGTGAGTTGTCGGCGCTGGGGCGGGTTGTGGTATCCGCGACGCGCTCTCCGTCTGAACGCTATGATCCGATTTTTCCTGGCTACATGATTGAAGGCCTGCAGGATCATACCGCCGATCTGGACCGGAATGGTCGCGTGTCTGTGTTGGAGTTGTTCAATTATAGCCGCGGCCGGGTGGCCGGGTGGTATGACGAGCAGGGGCGGTTGGCCACCGAGAATGCCGTGCTTGATGATACCGGTGATGGGCTGTTTGCAAGAGAACCTGGCGCATCGCAGACCGATGGCCTGCTGGCGGAAATTGCCTACATCGACGTGATTGTGCCGGAGCAACAGAAGACATCACCGCAGGCACGCGTAGTACGCGCTGATATGCAGGCGACAGAGCGCGAAATATTCATTTTGCGCAATCAAAAACAGAATTACCTGGAGGACGAGTACTGGCGCCGGCTGGAAGCCCTGTTGATTGACCTGGCCACGCAGACGAGGACATACAATGCATTGCCTTAAACTGACTTACAAAACCTTCCGGACGATTACACGGGCTCTGGTGTTACTGGCATCGTTGTCAGCGGCACTGACATCGACTCACGTACTGGCTCAGGAACCGTCCGGGGCAGCGAACCAGTCCGGCCAGGAATTACTGGATCGTGGCCATGAGTTATTGCTGCGCGGGTCCTATCTGGCGGCTCTGGAAGTGTTCAGCCAGATCAATGATGAATTCTATCAGGCGCAGGCCGTGCTGGGTGTGAGTCAGGCACACATGGAAACCGGGCAATACGGGCTGGCAGAAGCCGCCCTGGAGCGCGAGATTTCCGAACCTGCAGACAGTCCGCAATTGGCAACCCGGTTGGCTGAACTGTACGTTATGACGGGGCGCTCGCAGCAGGCGGAGACATTGCTGGCCAGCGTCGTGGCGGGGCAGCTCAATCCGCCTGTGCGGACAATGGTGCAATATGGCCTGGTACTGCGACTGCGCGGCGATCGTGATGCCGCCGATGAGCAGTTCAATGCCGCGCTGGCGCGTTATGATAACGGGCTGGTGTTCGATTCCGCAGACGTTGCCATGGTGGCTGTTGCTGCACGTCAGCTGGATGAATTTCATGACGCCAACGCCTTGTTCAGCGAAGCCGTCCGGCTGGACAGCAACAATATGGAAGCGTTGGTGCTGTGGGGTGATCTGTTTCAGGAAAAATTTAATGATCAGGATGCGCAGCGTAACTATAACGAAGCACTGGAAATCAATCGGCGTTATGCACCGGCGCTGGTCGGGCTGGCCAGAATCGAGAGCCCCGAGCGTAATCTGAGTCGGGCTCTGGACGCCAATTCCAGAAGCGTAGCGGCCATGCAGACCTTTGCCGAGCTGATGCTGCGCAATGGACGTGAGGAAGAAGGCCTCCGCTTTCTGGATCAGGCGCTGGAAATCAATAGCGAACATGTGCCTGCACTGGCAACTCTGGCCGCGCGAGCCGTGATGCGGGACGAGACTGAAGAGTTTGAACGACTACGGCAGCGGGTGAACGCGTTCAGCCCGGAGAACGCGAATTTTTATGCCGCCATCGGTGATTTTCTGGGTAACAATTACCGTTTTACCGAGGCAGTGGAATACGCACGCCGCGCCATCGATCGGGATCCTCGTAACTGGTTCGCACATACAGTGCTGGGTGGCAACCTGGTGCGCCTGGGTGAGGAAGATGAAGGCAAACGTCACCTGGAGCAGGCGTTTGAAAACGATCCATTTAATGTTCTGACCTCAAATATGCTGCAGGTGTTTGACGTGCTGGAAGAATACGCCACGCTGGAAAGTGAGCACTTTCGTGTCAATATGAGTCAGCGTGATGCACAGATCCTGTGGCCCTATATGGAGCCATTGCTGGAGAACAGCTGGGACCGGCTGGTGGCCAAGTACGGATTCGAACCCGAAGTGCCTGTCGTGATTCAGGTGTTCGAACAAACCGAAGACTTTGCTGTTCGCTCTGTAGGGTTACCCGATATCGGGCCATTGGTCGGTATCTGCTTCGGCAGGGTAGTGACCCTGATTTCACCGGACACGCTCAGCGCCAACTGGCAGGAAATCGTCTGGCATGAACTGGTGCATGTATTTACCCTGCAAATGACTGACAACCGCATGCCGCGCTGGTTATCAGAGGGAATTTCAACATGGGAAGAAAGTCAGGGTCGTCCCGAATGGGGGCGTCGTCAGGGACTGGATCTTATCCGGGCGGTGCAGCAGGATCGCCTGCTGCCGGTCGGCAGTCTCAATGACGGTTTCACCGGCGCGAACAGCGACGCCGACCTGAGTTTTGCCTACTTCCAGTCCTATCTTGTGGTTGAGTACATTGCCGAACAGTTTGGTTTTGACAGTCTGCTGGCATTGATTCATGAGTACGCCGGGGTCGCGGAAGAAAGCGAGATGTTTTTTAATGTATTCGGGCTGGACATGGCCACATTCGATGCCGGGTTTCGCAGCTGGATAGATCAAAGGGTTGCGGATATCAATGTCTATGTACATGCCGAAGACAGCCCTGATGAAGGCGAAGGGCATGGTCATGGTGTGCGCGAAAACAGCAGTGCCATACTGGCCGAGTTATACAACAATGAATCGCTGAAGCAATATATGCGTGGCCGGGTGCAGCGTGAACCCCGGGATTTTCAGGCACATCTGCAACTGGGCATCGTTCTGTTTCGCGAAGACGCCTATCAGGAAGCGATTTCACATTTGCGCACAGCGCACGAGCTGTTGCCAGATTACACCGGATATCCGAGCCCGGCGCTGGTGCTGGCGCAGGTCTATGAGGCCATGGGTGACCGGGATGCGCAACGAGAGCAGCTGGCAATCATGCTGGAGCATCAGCAACATGATTTCAGTGCACCGATGACGTTGGCCGAGCATGCACTGAGCAATGATGACCTGGAACAGGCTGCTTATTTTATTGAGCGTGCACTGGCTGTTAATCCTTATCGACCGGAGGTCCATCGGATAAACGCAGAACTGGCCACGCGCCTGGGTGACACAGGGCTCACCGTGCAGGAGTATGAGGTATTGCTGACGCTGGATCAGAATGACCCGGTGGCAGCACGAACCAACCTTGCGCAGGCTTATCTGGACAACCGGCAATCTGATGATGCCCGTATGACCGTTCTCAGAGCACTGGAAACGGCACCCACCTATGAGCGGGCGCAACAGATACTGTTGCAGGCCGTCGCGGAGGGAGAAAACTAAACCATGCTGTCGCTGCCGCTATACAGAATGCTGATGCTGCGATCCGTCCTGACCGGGTTGCTGCTGAGCGTGGCACCGCTGGCGTTGGCGCAGGACAATGCGCCTGCCCAACCACAACCGTCGTCTCGTCCCGGTGTTGCTTTGCCGCCCGATTTCGACTTCAGCCGCTTCCGACGGGAGAATCAGGAGTTGCCTGATTTACCCCCGGTATCGGGCTCACAGACGGGCGACGTGTCGGGTACGTCTGAATTTACCTGGCTGCGTGGGCGTTATGAGAATTACCCGGGAGGACGTGGCCGTCGTGGCGGCTGGTGGGATACTGATTTTCCGGATGCCGAGCAGAACCTGATGCGTGGAGTACAGCGTTATACGTTCATTGACGCGCAGACCTACAATACCCGTTGGATAGATCTGACTGACCCGGAGCTGTTTGAGCATATATTTCTGTATATGACGATGAAACGCATTCCAATCGGAGGTATGAGCAGCGGGCCAGACTTTGCACCGGATGAAGTTGACGCTTTGCGTGAATTTGCCTTGCGCGGTGGATTTGTCATGCTCGACGATTTCTGGGGCGAGGCGCATTACCAGGACTTTCTGATTGAGATGGCGAAGATTTTCCCTGATCGCGAATTGGTCAAGCTCGATCTTGAACACGAAATATTCAGCATTTTTTATGATATTGAGCAGGTGGCACAGGTGCCCGGGCGGGCAGTGACCTGGGACTACGGCAGCGTCACGCTCGACGATCCGCGCTACCCGCCATCAGTACACGCGATACTGGATGATGATGGCAGGGCCATGGTGGTTGCCAACTTCAACTCGGACATGGGGGATGGCTGGGAACATACCTTTCACGAATATTACCCGACCAGTATGAGCAATGAAGCATACCGGCTGGGTATCAATTATCTGATTTATGCCTATACGCACTGACACCAGAATTAAAACGCATTTTTAAACAGACAGGATTGAGCCATGACTGATACTGATATCATTAACGAGCATCCAACCGCTGGCCTGGAAGATCACGATGATCTGGCGCTGGTTAAAAAAATGCAGGAAGGCCGTGACCAGATGGTGCACGAGATTCGCAAAGTCATAGTGGGTCAGGATGCTGTTATTGAAGAGTTGTTGATTGCACTGTTTGCCGGTGGTCACTGCCTGGTGACCGGTGTGCCGGGGCTGGCTAAAACACTGCTGATTAAAACCGTCGCCGATATTCTGCAATTGAATTTCAGCCGTATCCAGTTTACGCCCGACCTGATGCCAGCGGATGTGGTGGGTGCGGAGATTGTGGAAGAGAACGATGGGCGCCGCAAGCTGGTGTTTGTCAAAGGACCGATTTTCACCAATATTCTGCTTGCAGACGAAATCAACCGGACGCCGCCCAAAACGCAGTCGTCCTTGCTGGAGGCGATGGAAGAGCGACAGGTAACTGCGGCAGGCGTCACCCACAAAATGGCGGAACCATTTTTTGTACTGGCAACGCAGAACCCGATTGAACTGGAAGGAACCTATCCCTTGCCAGAAGCGCAGCTCGACCGCTTCATGTTTAAAATCGAGTTGGGTTATCTGACCGAAGAAGAGGAAGTGATGGTGGTGAGTAATACCACTCGCAATTTCGACCGGTCGGTTTCACACCCACTAAGTGGCGAAGATATTCTGGCGTTTCAGCGTATTGCAAGGCAGGTGCCGGCTGCGCAATCGGTCATCCAATATGCGGTGAGACTGGTGCATGCGACGCGGCCGCAGAATGAAAATTCGCCGGCTTTTGTCAAGGATTGGGTTACCTGGGGTGCCGGTATCCGTGCATCCCAGAACCTGGTGCTGGCGGGCAAAGTACGGGCCTTGTTGCACGGTCGATATAACGTATCCTTCAATGATATACGCACACTGGCGCCGTCTGTATTACGCCATCGTCTGCAATTGAACTTTCATGCCGAGGCTGAACGCATTAGCGCTGACGAACTGATTCGCCGGGTCATCGACGCCGTTAAAGAGCCTGGCCTGTGAATTCTGCCTGCACACATTATCAGACTGACCGGTGGTTCCGGCCGGGCACAGGAATGGCAACATGAGCCAGAGCAACTCCTTTATTGATCCGGCCGTGCTGGCGACGCTCGACAATCTCGAAATGCGGGCGCGCGTTGTTGTTGAGGGGTTCATTGCCGGCCTGCATAAAAGTCCAAAACGCGGTTTCAGCGTCGAGTTCACTGACTATCGTCACTATTACCAAGGTGACGACATGCGCCACGTGGACTGGAAGCTCTATGGCCGCAGCGATAAGCTGTATATCAAACAGTACGAAGATGAGACCAATGTTCGGGCCTACATATTGCTGGATAGCAGTGCTTCCATGTCCTATGCGTCCGAAGGCATGAGCAAACTGGACTACGGTCGCACACTGGCTTCGGCGCTGGCCTATTTCATCATGCGGCAGCGTGATGCGGTGGGTCTGATTACATTTGACGAAAAAATCCGCGACTTCATACCGGCGAAAGCGCGGCAGTTGCACCTGATCCGTATCCTGCGCAGCCTGCATGAACTGACCGCCGGCACCAGAACCGACATCGTCCGTCCGCTGACCGAGCTGGCAATGACATTAAAACAGAAAAGCCTGGTGATACTGATCAGCGATTTGCTGGAAGATGAGCAGACCACCATTCGCACCCTGCAGCAACTGCGTGCCATGGGCAATGAGGTCATTGTTTTCCACGTGCTTGACGAGCAGGAACTGAATTTCAACTTTAACGAATCATCTGAATTCATCGATATGGAAACTGCCGAGACTCACATCACGTCGCCAGCTGCCATTCGTAATGCTTACCTCGATAACCTGAATACCTACCTGGATGACTGCCGCAAACGTTGTCAAACCAGTGGCGTCGATTATTGTCTGCTCAATACATCGCAGCCTCTGGATAAAGCACTGGCTTCGTATCTGGCCCGTCGAACCCGGAGCGCATAGATGAGTTTTTTAAACCCGTTGTTCCTGTTTGGCCTGTTGGCCGCGGCAATACCGATTGCCATTCACTTGATCCGTCGGGAGAACCCGCCGAAGATCATGTTTGGCTCGCTGCGCTTTCTCAAGCAGACAACAAAAAAACTGATTCTGTTTCAGCAAATTCAACAATGGTTATTACTGTTGTTGCGGGCGGCCCTGATCTGTCTACTGGTCTTTGCCTTTGCCCGACCTTTGTTCTACCAGGGGTCGATTGCCCAACTGCTGGATACCGAGCCGCAGTCCACCATCTTGTTGATAGACAGTTCGCTGAGCATGCAGTACGCAGACCGGTTTGAGCTGGCTCGGCAGCAGGCCCTGCAATCTCTGGATTCACTGTCGGCTGGTGATGAAGCGGGTGTGATCAGTTTTGCCGATGGCACCTTGGCCGTGCGCGATCTGACCACTGATCTGGCCGAGTTGCGCACTTTTATCGATAACCTGCCAGCGCCCGGTTACGAGAGAGCACGCTTCTTTCCGGCGCTAAGACTGGCGAACGACATGTTGGCGCAATCGCGCCATGAGCAACGAAGCGTTGTCATGTTGTCGGATTTCCAGGCCAGCGGCATGGGGAGTGGCGAGAGTGGAGACAATGACAGCGGCTGGAATCTGGCGCCGGGTGTCTCGTTTATCGGCGTCAAAGTGGGCGATGAGCGCAGCAGCAATCTGAGTCTGGTGGATGTGCGGTCACCTCAGCAATTAATGGTTAATGCAGCGACGGTGAGTGCAGATTCTCAGGAGGTAGATGCTTCCGCCGGTTCCGGTTCCGGTTCGGTCGTGCCTGACAATGAAAGACAGGTTCTGGCCCGGGTGCGAAGCACTGGTAGTGTGCTGCAGGAGAGAGGCGAAGTGTCGTTGCTGCTCAACGACGAAGTACAGGAACGGGCGAACTTTGACCTGGGCGAGCGCTCCGAGGCCGTGCTGGATCTGCCACTGTCACTGGATGACAGTGGTGCTTACACCGGCGAGTTGGTGTTGGCCGGTGACAGCTTTGACCTGGACAACCATTGGTATTTCAGCCTCAATGTTGTACCAACCATGCGGGTACTGGTGGTGAACGGGGACCCTGCGGCAGACTGGTACGATGACGAGGCGCACTGGTTTGTACTGGCACTGGAAGGCATGGAGAATTCACCGTTTTCAGTGTCTCAGGTCACGCTGAGTGACTTTGACTCAAGCGACCTTGCTCAACACGATGCCGTCGTGTTGCTCAACACGGGCTCCGTGACGGGCGATCAGCAACGGGCATTGCAGGACTTTGTTGTCGACGGCGGCAGTTTGCTGCTGGCACCCGGCAATCGTGTCGCCGCTGACAGTTTTAATCAGCAACTGGCGGCTTTGGCGCCGGCGCGACTGACGAATGCGCAGATTCTACCTGCCAATGACTACCTGCTGATAGCTGATGTGGATCGCCGTCACCCGGCCCTGCGGCCACTGGATGTTGATTGGAGTGCGCGCTTCCAGGGTTACTGGGGCAGTGAACCCAATGCTGATGGCCAGGTTCTGATGCGGTTTGACTCGGGTGACCCGCTGTTGCTTGAACGCGCCGTGGGCGAAGGGCGGACCATGCTAATCACTTCGTCACTGGATCTGGGCTGGAGTAACTTCCCGCTACAGGGTCTGTATCTGCCCTTTGTGCACGAAACCCTGACTTATATGATTCGCCCGCCGCTGCAACAACGCGCCTGGCAGATCGGTGACATGGTTGACCTGACGCCTGCGTTTGACACCGGGGATTCGCAACTGGAATTGTCAGAGCCTGACGGCACGGTGGTGACAGTCAACGCGGACAGTCCGTTCTACCGTGCCCGCATGCCAGGCTTTCTGCGCACTGAGTCGGGTGTCAATTTTGCCATCAATATTCAGGCTGAAGCCGCTGCCTTGGCGACAATTGATACATCTGTGTTGCATGACCGGATTCTTAATCCGGAAACCACGCCTGCCGTTGCCACGGGTGTGCGCACCGCACAACTGATTGCTGAACTGGAGCAGCCGCAACGGCTGTGGTGGTGGATTTTGCTGACAGTGCTTCTGCTGTTGCTGCTGGAAGCCTGGATTGCCAACAGAACCTATCGTTAACAGGGTGGCGATGCGCTCTGGTTCGGGGAAATTGCTTTAAGCAGGATGGTTCAGGCAGGGTGGTTCAAGGCAGACAACGGAAAATGATTCCATGTAAGTTAGGGGGGAACAGAGAATAATGTTCCGTCGCCTGCCTTGAGGGTTCGTGAATTGACCGCCTGATGTCCGTCAACGAGCGGTCTCACAAACTGGAATTGATACTATCACAGGCACTTTTCGCAAAAAGTGCCAGTGACAAATCGTTGCAAAGCGTTTGGATTGCTGTCACGAACCATTACATTTCAGCGTTGGTTTCGAACAACTGTTCCATTTTTCTCTTTATGCTTCGGCAGTAGCGTTTTCCTGCTTTTTGCTGAACATGCCTTTGATTCGTCTGACACGCTTGCGCAAATGATCAGGCAGGGCCAGCATCGCCGGTGTAACAACCAGTGTCAGTATGGTGCCGAATGACAGACCAAATACAATTGCGTTTGCCAGTTTCACCCACTGTGACGTGATCGGGCCACCGACTTCGATCTCGGAACCGATCAGGTCAATGGAAACATGCATTGCCAGTGGCAACAGGCCACACCCGGTCGTGAATGTGGTCAGGAATACAGGGCGAAGGCGCTGAACGCCGGTCTGCACAATGACTTCACGAATGTCCCAGTCGCTGTGTTTGGCGCGCAGGTAGTTGAAGGTATCGATCAGCACGATATTGTTGTTAACAATAATACCGGCCAGAGCCACAATACCAACCCCGGTGAGGATCACGCTGAAGGTCTGTCCGGTGGTCAACAGTCCCAACAGCACACCGGCGGTCGACAGCAGGACCGAAGACAGGATCAGCAGCGCCTGATAATAGCTGTTGAACTGTGTTACCAGCAAAATCGCCATCAGTGCCAGCGCCAGACCAAAGGCGCTGAGCAGGAAAGCAAACGATTCCGCCTGCTCTTCGTTGGAGCCACGGAAACGATAGTCTATACCGGCCGCCAACGGATTGGCATCCATCCACTGCTCGACTTCCTGTACGATATTGCTGGTGACATAGCCAGGTGCTGGATTGGCACGGACATAGACTACCCGGTTGCCATCCACACGTTGGATAGAACTCACACCTGGCAGAGCGTCGCGATTGATAAAACTGCTAATCGGCACCAGACCATTGGCCGTATTTATCCGGATATTGTCGATCTGTTCGACACCCCGATATTCTTCCGGGTAACGGACACGAATCTCAACTTCCTCTTCGCTGTCATCAGGCCGGAAATCACCCATCATGACACCGTTGGTGAGCAATTGAATTGCTGTGCCAATTTCACTCATGTTGGCACCGGACATCGCTGCCCGGGCACGATCCACGGTGATCTGCCATTCAATGCCGGGTACAGGCGTCGTGTCATCGATATCAATCAGGCCTTCAACGTTGTCCTCCAGGTGCGCCCGCACCCGTCTGGCTTCAGCAATCAGTGTGCGCAGGTCTTCACCGTAAAATTCCATCTGCAATTCCTTGCCGACGGGAGGACCCTGTTCCGGTGTTGCAATTTCTGCTCGTACGCCCGGAATGTCCTGAATTGCCTGGCGGTATAATTCTTCGACTTCAAAACCGTTAACATCGCGGTCGCGTCTGTCGGTAAACTCGAGGAAGATGGTGCCGACCAGATCGGGCGCCGCGCCCTGACCGCCACCCATGCTGCGACCAGCACCAGACTGGGTCACGATGCTTTTGTAATAGCCGATATCTGCGATTCGTGCCTCGACATCCAGCATGATGTCACGAATTTCTTCAGGCGAGTAGTTGCCGCGGGTAAATACCTGTACCTGTGTTTGCGCGGGTTCGACACTGGTGAAGAATTCCACGCCGCGGCCATAGTTGAGATAGGCCCAGATGATGACAATCAATGTGGTAATACTGCCAAGTGCGACCAGCCCGGGTATTTTGACTGCCATGCGCAATATGCGCGCATATACACCAACGATGCCACGCATTTCGTCAGGTCGGGTTTCTTCCAGCTTGCCGATCTGGTTGCTGCCACCCACCATGACACCGGTTTTGCCACCGATCAGTGAGCCAATCGTGGGTGCAAACACCAGTGCATAAAGCAGTGAACCGATCAAAACGGCAAATACGGTTACCGGCAGGTAGCCCATGAATTCGCCGGCCACACCTGGCCAGAACATCATCGGCAGGAATGCCGCCAGCGTGGTACCGGTGGACGCAAGAATAGGCCAGAACATACGACTGGTGGCTTCCTGAAATGCATCCTTGCGGTTGTAACCTTCCGCCAGTTTGCGATCGGCATATTCCACCATGACGATGGCGCCGTCGATCAACATACCCAGACCCAGCAACAGGCCAAAAATCACCATGAAGTTGTAGGTGAACCCGAGCATGGAGATGATGATGAAGGCAAAAAAGAATGAGAAGGGAACAGCCAGCGCCACCAGTATGCCGGAGCGAACGCCGACAGCGGCAATGACCACGACCAGGACCAGCACCATGGCGGTGGCCATGTTGCCCTGGAGGCCGGAGTTCTGTTCAATCACCAGCGGAATGGTGTTGTTGAGGTAGGTGATTTCGACTGCTGGCGGGATGCGCGTGCGCATGTCCTGCACAATCAGATCGATTTTATCCATGGCCTCAACCAGGTTGGCGCCCTTGCGTTTCTGCACGTCCAGGGAGATGGAGCGGTCACCGTTGGCATAAGCGAAACGGTCGGCATCTTTAAAGGTGCGACGCACTTCGGCAAGGTCACTTAGCACGACAACACCATCGGCATTGGCAGCAATCGGAAGCTGATAGACATCGTCAGCGGTTTCAATCAGGCCAGGCACTTTCACAGAGAATGCGCCGCTGCCGGTATTCAGTGTGCCGGCCGGAATCAGACGGTTGTTGTTGGTGACGGCCTGAACCAGTTGCTGGTTGGTAACGCCGTAGGTTTCCAGTTTTGACGGATCAACAATAATTTCCAACAGCTCTTCACGCGCGCCAATTGTGTCCGCTGTCAGAATTTCGGGCAGGTTCTCAATCTGTCTTTGCAGCGTCTGTGCGATACGCAGCAATACGCGTTCGGACACGCCTTCGCCGCCCAGAGCGATCTGTACAACTGGCACGGTTGCCGCAGAAACTTCCTGGATCAAGGGTTCTTCAGTGTTCTGCGGGAATCGGGCTTTGGCCCGGTCCAGCGCTGAGCGGATATCGTTCAGGGCCAGGTCCGGGTCAAAACTGACGTCAAACTCGGTAATAATGGTGGCGGAGCCTTCGCTGGAAAAAGAACGCAGCTGGGAAATGCCGTCAATATTGTTGAGTTCAATCTCACTGGGTCTGGCCAGCAAACGCTCGGCATCTTCCGGCGAAATGCCGGGCAGAATGATGGTGGTGATAATCACCGGCACGGTGACATCAGGGTTCAGTTCTACCGGAATTGAGCGATACGCAGCCAGTCCCGCAAGAATGATGACAGCAAATACGCTGAGCGTGGTTCTGGAGCGGGACACCGCAGCTTTGATATATGTCATAGTTGTGACCAGTCAAAATTGGCGTTGACGATTTGTCCCTCGAAGACCAGCTCCTGACCGACCGTAATCAGAACAACGTCATCAGGCAGCCCGGTTACCCAGAAGCCGGACTCATCAATTCGTGTGCTTTCGCCCACGATCTGAACACGGTGGAATTCCACTTCATTGTCACTGTTCAGTGTTTTTACGCCCATCAGTCCGGCATCGTCGAGCGTGACAGATGACGGCGGCACCAGGTGCGCGCTGATTTGTGAGGCGTCCAGCAGGATCTCGGTACTGATGCCCTGACGGATCGGCGTCTGCTGTGGTTCGAGCCGTACTTCGATGCGGTAGCTTCGGGAGATCGGGTCTGCCGCGCGGGCAAGATAGGTCAGTTCGCCGTTGATCCGCTCGCCGGTCACCATAATGCCCGTGACACGGGTACCGATCTCGAGTTTGCTGACCTCCTGTTCTGGTACTTGCCCTACCAGTAGCATGGGGTCGTCATCAAACAATGAAGCGCACTGTCCACCCATGTCCATATAGTCGCCGACTTCAATAGCGCGTGTTTCCACAATACCGTCAAAAGGTGCCCGGATTTTGGTGCGTTCCAGCGCCAGTTCAGCGCGTTTGACGGCTGCGATGGCGGCGTCATAGGTCGTTTTTAACTGAGCCTGTGCCGATCGGGAAATCAGCTCGCGTTGGAACAGATCCTGGCCACCCTGATATTCCAGGCGAGCCTGCTCTTGACGGCTAAGCGCTTCCTGCAGGTCTGTTTCGCGGGTATCAATGGCGAGTTCGCACAGAACGTCGCCGGCCTTTACCCGGGCGCCGCGGGCAGCGGGTGTGCCAATGACACGGCCGGATGTCTCGGCGCGCACATCAACCAGACGGAAAGCCTGGGTGCGCCCGCGGACACTGACCGTCTGGGTGTAAGTGTCAACGCTGGACCGGGTTGCGCGGACAGTGAAGTCAGCTGCAGATGACACACGATTGGATCCGTCATCGGCCACTGCGGTCACGCTTCTGTCGATGTCGGCGCTGGCGTAGCGCTCATCGCGATCGGCATCGCCTCTGGGGACCAACATCCATGCCGCGATCAGGATGACCAGGCCTATAGCTACCAAATATTGTTTTTTCACGACAGGCTCCGCTTGTTGCTGACTGCTTTCATGGGCGTGATGCGTAGTGTATCCAGAGTTTTTTTCAATGCAATGCACCAAGCGGCGAACTGGCGCGCTTTTTGGTATGCTGACCGATAGTTGTTGTTATACGTTTGCGGCGTACCCGGCGATCACTGTGTGTGCCGAATTTTGTGGAGAGCATTGCGGCGAACGTTATACCATGCCCGTGCCGTTGCTCTGAGTGCCAAAAGTCATTTTCTGTGGCAGGCCGCACAATCAAAACCCTGAAATTGAAGGAATTACAGATGAATGTACTGGCTCGCGTGTTTCCTCCAGCTTTGCTGGCGTTGAATGGACTCATTTACCTGGGAATTGGCTGGTTGTTTAGCGTTGATGTGGTGGCCTGGTTCGAGGTCGTGGGAGTCGATCTGCGCAGCGATATGGGTTACACCGAGCTTCGGGCAGTCTACGGCGGATTCATGCTCGCCCTGGGTGCCTTTTTGCTGGTGTGTGCGTTACGCCACAAATCGTACGCGTCAGCCGGAGTTCTATTGCTGGTATTCACCTATGCCGGTCTGGTGGCTGCGCGCAGCTGGGGCGTGCTGGTCGAGCAGGCCTACAATGCCACCGTGTTGCAGATATATATCAGTGAATGGCTGGCGCTGGTGCTGAGCATCGCTGCCTGGTTCTGTCTGAAGCGTCAGAACTGACGCCGGCGAACAGTCAACCGGAAACCGGCTTTTTCTGCAATTTGCGCTGAAGTGTGCGCCGGTGCATATTCAATTGCCGTGCTGTCTCCGAAATATTGCCGTCATTTTCCTTCAGAATCTTCTGGATATGCTCCCATTCCAGTCGGCGTACCGACATTGGCTGCTGAATGGACATGGGCGCGTGATCGGCAGCCGGACTCGCCGTCAAGGCGCTGACAATGTCGTTGGCATCAGCAGGTTTGGCCAGATAGTTGTCCGCGCCCAGCTTGATGGCCTCGACAGCGGTGGCGATGCTGGCATATCCGGTCAGCATCAAAATCGGGCTGTCCGGGCGCTTGTCTTTTAACAGGGGAATCAGCTCCAGTGATGAATGCCCGGCCAGGTTCAGATCTACGATGGCATAGTCATGGTTGTTAGTGGCGATGGCGAGTCGTGCTGCGTCCAGGTCACTGGCATGGACTACCTGGAAATTGCGGCGCTCCAGAGCCCGGCTCATGACCTGTGCGAACACGGCATCATCTTCAATCAGTAAAATCAGCTTTTGGTCCATGTCAGGTACTCACTGGAAGCCTGATGACGGTGCGGGCACCGGCATCCTTGACGTTGAATATTTCGATACTGCCACCGTGCCTCTGTATGGATGCATTAGCCAGGAAAATCCCCAGGCCCATGCTGTCGCTGCGGGTCGAGATAAATGGCTCGCCCATGCTTTCCAGGACCTCCGGCGGGATGCCGGGGCCATCATCCTGAACTGACATCAATACCTGGGGCTGTGGCGGTTGTGCGCCGGAATAGGTCACCGACACCTGAGAGCGGGCGGCTTTGATGGCGTTTTCAATGATGTTGATCAACGCATGCCGGATGGTGATGTCCGCTGAAATCATCAGCTCACGGCAGTCTTCATCCATGGTGAAGTCAATGTGTGCGCCCGGATGGATGTTCGTGATGTAATCGCGCACGGCGTCATCAAAGTTGCACAGGCGCAGCCGCCCGGGCTGGCTGCGATCATTTTTGTTATAAAATCGCGTCAGCTCATCCAGCGAGTGTTTGCAGCGCACCACCTGCTCGCGCAACAGATGGATATCTGCCTTCACGTTTTGTTCACGCAATTGTTCTTCCGACTGGTCATCAAGCTCTGACAACAGCACGGCCATGGTCGCCAGTGGCGTTCCCAGTGCGTGCGCAGTGCCGGCTGCCAGTGTTCCAATGGCTACCAGTTGTTCATTGCGCATGGCATCTTCGCGCGCCTTGGCCAGCGTCACCTCGCGACTGCGAATGGCCTGCGCCATACGACTGACAAATGCAGTAATCAGCAGTGCGCTGACAACAAATGTCACCCACATGCCAACCAGGTGAACCTGAAAGTCGGGAACCATATGTTCTGCATGCTGATCGGTGGCAATGCCTATCAGTAAAAGCACGGTATACACAACAATCGCCAGTGCCGAAAAGATGTTGGCCCAGAACAGGTTCAGCAATGTGGCGCCGACCGCCAGAAGCACCAACAGGTATGAGATCAGGGGGTTGGTGGCACCACCTGTGTAAATCAGCAACACAGTCACAAATACAAAGTCGAGGGCCAGGTGAGCTGCCAACTCGCGCGTGGTAATCAGTGTCGCACGACGCACGCGCCACACGCCCAGGGCCAGAGAGACCACAATGCCGACCAGTAGGGCCGCGATGGGTAACACGGGCAGATTCAGAGGCGAGAAAAAGTCGAATATAAACGTGCCCAGAATACCCGTGGCCGTAACCAGCGTGCGCAGCGCCAGCAATCGCTGCAGGCTGACGCGGGGAGCCATGCGCAGCTCTCCGTGGGTGCCGCGTAGCAGGGTATCGAGCCAGGCAATGCCAGTTTTACTCATATCAGTTCCCGTTTTACTCATGCCGGCTATTGTACCGTATAATGCGCATCATGAAGACGACACATCAGTCACTGATTTTCCCGCTAAACGTATACGCCGAGTTGCTGGAACTGGCGTTTGGTCAGGTTGACTTTCTCAGTTACGGTTTGCAGGCCGAGCCCGGTTTAAGCATCGTTGAAGCGCAACAGGCGATGACAACAAAATTGCTTGCCATGCTGGAACACGGGCCGGGGTCGTCTGTGCTTGATGTTGGTTGCGGTACCGGCATGCTGGCACAGCAACTGATGGCGTCTGGGTATCAGGTCACCGCGATTGACGCTAATGAGGCAGCAATTGCTGCCGCCAGGCAACGCTTTGCCAGTGAGGCACCGTTGGCACTTGCTGAGCTGCAGGCGTTTGAGCCGGACCAGCGTTTTGATGTATTGATCCTGCAAAACAGCGCCCGTTATCAATCCCCTTTAACCGTGTTTGCGCATGCGCGCCGGTTACTGAAAGCCGGTGGCCAGTTACTGATTCAGGAAGAGTTTACCGGCGATGATGCCGAGCGGGTTGCCGAACCGCTGCCCGTGCTGACACACGTCGTGCAAATGGCAGGCCGGGCCGGTTTTGAATTGACTCAGCAGCATGATGTCAGTGTTGGTGTGGGGGACTGGTTGCAACGTTGCCTGCCGTTGCTTGAGCAGCACATGGTAGCACTGACAGAACGCACCGGGCTGTCCACGCAGATGCTGTCGGATTTGCGCCAGAGCATGTCAGCGGATCTGTCCAGGTGCCGCAGTGGGCGTTACGTTCATGCTCTGCTATCGTTCCGCATGGAAGACACCGATGTCACTCTGCTGCCTGCTGAAGCACTGCCGATAGAACAATTCCGTAGCCTGTTTGAAAACAGTTTTGACTCTGACTTTAGCGCCGAACTCTGGCACTGGAAGTATGGTCAGGGGCGCGGGCATTCTGTGGTGGCCTGCAAGCAAGGGGAGGCGGTAGCTCATTATGGTGGTATCAGTCGCGATATTCTGTATTTCGGCGCACCTGAACAGGCTCTGCAGATCTGTGATGTCATGGTTCTGCCACAGCATCGAAGTTTCTACAGCCGAAGCAGTCTGTTCTTTCTGACGGCGGCGACCATGCTGGAGCTGCATGCCGGCAATACCCGGCGGCACCTGTTGGGTTTTGGTTTTCCCAACCTCAAGGCCATGCATGTTGCCCAGCGCCTTAAACTATACGCCAAAACCGATGAGCTGATGGCACTGTCATTTCCGCCCGGTTGTTTTGATACTAATACAGGTGATGATGCCTGGACTGTCGCGTCAGGGTCGCCGGACACTGGCGACTGGAAGCGGGTTGACGTCTTATGGCAACAAATGGCATTGGCGTTTACTGATGGCATTGTCGGACTGCGCAATGCGCACTATCTGTTCTACCGGTATGTGCAGAGGCCGGGACTGGATTATCAGTTTCATGTTATCAGCCATACATCGGGTGAAAAAGCGGTCGCAGTCACCCGTGACCATGGTGAAGGCTTTCTGATCATGGATATCATCACCGCGGACAAAAATATGGCAGCTGCTCTGCAGGCATTATGCCGACACGGCCACGACATCGGTCGGCCGATGATATTCTGGTTAAGTGCGGGCCAGCAACAACGTTTTCAGGCAACAGGCCTGCAGGCAGATGCCACTGGCATACACATTCCCTGCAATGCCTGGACTCAGGGGCCGTCTGCAGAAAAGTTGCAGGGAAAGTGGTGGCTGACAGCGGGCGACATGGATTTCTTATAAAGCGCTGAGTATAGTGAAACGAAAGGTATTTAATGTAGGCCGCTTGTGTCGGACGCCGAAAAGTGTCCTGGGCAACCTGGCAAGCTTTTTTTCGCCCGCCAGGTGCGTCCAGGGTTTCACGTTACAGTCTTAAAATCAGAAGCGCGCTTGCAGGCTAACGCGAACACTGCGTGGCTCGACCGGGTGGAAGTGAATATCTTCTACCGGTGCGGCTTCGCCGGGCAGTTGGGACTCGTAAAAGTAGGTAATGTCCCGGTCATCGCTATCCAGCACATTCAGCAATTCCAGCGACACTGACAGACTGGGTGAGAGCTGATACGTTGTTTGTGCATTCATCAGAAAAGTTGCCTCGGAGCGTGGTCGGCGTGCTTCGCTGAGCGGCGCCTCGCCCAGGTAGCGCAGTCGGATGCCGCCGCTCCAGTTATTCAGATCGTCGATAATCATGCCCAGCGATGCCGTTCGTTCTGGCGCGTTTCCGATATAATTGTCGGCGCCAACACCGCGCAATCGCGCCTTGGTATGGCTGACATCTGCGTCGAACAGCAACCAGCGGGTAGGTGAGTACAGACCGCTGATTTCGATACCGGTGCGTTCACTTGGAGCGACGGCCTCGGTATTGCCTGCGTCACCGACATAAATAAGCTCTGAGGACAGTCGCATATTGAATGCGGTCACGGCAATCTGGGTTTTGGGGATCAGCGAGGTCCGGAAACCTGCCTCATAGCTGCGTGCAGTCGCCAGTGGGTCTACACTATCTATGGGGTCGCCACTGACTGGATCAATACTGATTACGGTGCCACGTGCATCATTACTGTGGAAGCCCTGGCCAGCGCTTAAGAAAGTTTCGAGTTTGGGCATGGGGCTGTAAATCAGATTCAGCTTGGGACTGATCAGAGTGTCATCACCTGAACCGCTGTTGGCTGCGATGCCGGCTGCCACATCAAACGAATAATGGTCGGCGCGCAAGGATGTCACTGAGCGGAAGCGATCCGTCCACTGATGCTGCACGGACGCATAGAGGCTGTTCAGAGTCTGCTCGACATTGTCGGCACGCACGGTGTCGTAAATCGCTCGCTGCTCGGTGAGATAAAGACCGACGTCAATATCGTCATAACGGTTCTGGAAACCGACGGTAATTTCTGTCGGGATTTCAGTTTGCAGGCTGCGTCGGTATTCCGTTTCGAATCCGGCGACACGACGATCGTCTGCCTGCTGGAACTGGTCACCGCGAACCGGGTCGTTGGCAAAATAAGTAAAGTTGGAATACAGGTCGAGTGTGTAGTCCATCAGGTAAGCACTGAAATTCCACTGATCATCTGCGCTCAGATTCTCCTGCCACTCAAACGACAGGCTGTTGCGTCGGCTCTGGCCACCCACGGTGGGGTCAACATTGCCGAAGCGGCTAAGCGTACCATTTTCAACTGCACGCAGCGGGATCTGGTCGCTCGAATCCCAGTCATTGAGGTAACTCATACCGGTGAGGCTCCATTCGCGCGCTGCGGATGCTTCATGGTATTTGACCAGCGCCTGCCGGCTATCAAGGTCCTGGTCGCGATCCCATGGGCCTTCGTATTGCGTAACGGCGCCGGCAAGCGTCAGTTGACCCGCGAACAGATCAACGGATTCACCCAGGAACAGCCGCTGATAATTGTTTTCTCCCAGCGTCAGGTTGAGCAAACCCTGTTCGAGACTGTCTGCGTAACTGAACTCGGCGGAACCGGCGGTGGCAAAATCGCCACCGTCGGCGTAGTAGGGGCCTTTACGAAACGTCAGCTGGTTGACCAGTTCGGGAATGATAAAGTTGATGTCCGCATACCCCTGGCCATGGCCGTGGCTGGGCATGTTGATGGGCATATCGTCCAGGCGCAGCGCGAAGTCAGTACCATGGTCCAGATTAAAGCCACGCACAAAATACTGGTTGGCCTTGCCTTCGCCGCTGTGCTGGGTAGCGATCAGGCCGGGTACAAATTCCAGTAGCTCTGCCGTACGGGAGACCGGCCGTAACTCCAGTTGGGTATCGTAGATGATACCCTCGGCGGCTGTGACGGGAGTGCCTCTCAGGTCAAAGTCGCTGCCAAACACAAGTATTTCCTGTGGCGCGTCATTTTCGGCCTCGGCAGCATAAGTGTGGCTGCTTATAACCAGTGCCATGGCTGTTGCCAATGAGAGTCTGGAGTTAGTCAATGATCTGTACCTCTGGGCAGTTTGCAGGCCCATTGCCTGTCGGTGGAAACCTGAATTATAGGCCAGTAAAAACGCAAGCATTCTTAAGGTATTGATAAGCAACATAAATAAATACAATAAACGACCGATAGGCGATCGGTTTTTGCTTTTTTTCGGAATCGGGGCTACATTGCAGGCGGAAAAAACCGTTTTATGAACGCCTGTATGGATACTGAATGCTGAAAAAGCGCACTGCGTCGAATATTTTGAGCCATAACCTGGGCGAGCTGGAACTGCGTGTGCTTGAGGCACTCTGGCAGAGGCCACATCTGGATGCGCGCGAAATTCGTGAAATACTTGACGCCAAAGGCCTTCAGCGTCGAGCTCCCGGTCTGAGTACAATACAGTCGACATTGGAGCGGCTGTTCCGTAAAACCTATGTTGATCGCATTAAACAGGGGCATGCCTACACCTATCATGCATCGGTTTCGCGGGGGAAACTGCTTGGCCGCATGCTAGGTGATGTTATTCAGCTGCTGCACGATGGCGACATGGAAACCATACTCAGCAGTTTTGTACAGGTTGCCTCCGACCTCGATGATGCCTCTCTGGATGATCTGGAAGCCCTGATCAGGCGTCGCAAATCAGAGCTGATCTCTGTTGAGCAGCAGGGGGAAGTGTCTGATGATTAATACCTTTGGTACATTGTGTCTGATCTGGCTGGTACTTTGGTTAATGTTGACGCTGGTGTTACGGGCGTTTTACCCACTGCTTCGTCCCGGCCTTTTCCGCCTGCATCCTGCGCACGGCAGCAATCTGTTGTTGCTGCTCTGGTCTGCACCTTTTGTACTGAGTCTGATGACCACGCTGTTGCTGTTGCTGCCTACGCTCGGTGGCCTGCTACTGGAGCCGCATTGCCATGGCAATTGTGCACCCCATGTACCTACCACCAGTACCAGCATACTGGCCTGGACCGGGTTCGGCCTGGCCGTGGCCGCAGCCATCGGCTTGTTATGGCATTTTTTGGCTGGTTTGCTGCGGGGCGTACGTATGCGCCGGCAGTTCGATGCCCTGTCCAGTCGCGAATCCGGGTACCGATTGCTGGACGCTGAAGAGCCAGCAGTGTTTACGCTGGGCTGGTGGCGGCCAAGGGTATACGTCAGTTCGGGGCTTCTTTCCGGCTGCTCCTCCGAGGAGCTGGCCATCATCCTTGTCCACGAGCAGGCTCATCGTCGCCGTCGTGACAACCTGCGAATATTGATCGGGCGCGTTTTTTGTCTTGTCTTGCCAGGCGCCTGGAGACAGATTGTTGTGCATGATTTACACCTGCTATGCGAGGAGTCCTGTGATTTCGCCGCCGCGCGAGACTATGGGTCTCTATCTGTTGCCCAGGCGCTGGTGCAAATCGGGCGAGTTTTGCGCCGTTCAACAGCACCGCTACAGGGCGTCGCGTTTGATGGCAGTGATCTGCATGCCAGAGTTCACGCTCTGCTGCGGCTGGATAGCCGGCGTCTGCTAAACTACCGGCAGGTTGTCACTTTGCTGGTTGTGGCCGCGCTGTCAGTGGTGCTGGCGGTTGAACCTTTGCATCACGGTGCGGAATGGGTGATCGGCGTGCTGGAATACAACATGATCACGGGTCATTAGTAGAGCGTCAGTCGAGCACGAATGGACCACAAACAGAGCGCCAATTATGGAGGAAAAGTGGCAAATAAGGGCAAAGCCGGGAATTCTTGGCATATCGCTGGTTGCCCGGCTCTGAGTGGATTACACTGCCAGCCGGCTTACTGATTTCATGTGCGTTTCTGGCACAATCAGCTCATTGTGTTAATACAAGGGAATGGTATAGGGGGAGCTGTAGTGCGCATGCCTGCCTTATTGAGTAACAGGACATTGATGTTTCTGCCCGGAATGATTTCGCGTCGCCTGATATGGGCTGCTTTTATGCCAATGCTGCTGGCGAGCGGTCTACTATTGAGTTCTGCTGTCATGGCGCAGCCGGATGCGGGGTTTGATGAAAGCAGGCGTGCGGCCTCTGAACCCGTCGACGATACCGACAGCCCTGATCATGCCGATAGTGCCAATAGTGCTGATAATGCTGGCGGCGATGCAGCGGAATTGGCCGAAGGTGACGATATCATCACGCGGACAATGGCAGAAATTGAGCACACCAATGCGTGGCGTTGGCTCGAAGCCAGGCGTGATGGTGTCTCCAAAAACGTATCAGTGATTGGTCGCAATCTGGATGACTGGCTGGCGGGTGAAGGTATCGGCGAGCGCAGCAATGAAAGCTACATGCGTCTGCGTATCAACCAGCGCGTAGGTCGCTTCAATACTTATCATGGCAATATTCGGGTCGGCGGCAGCATTGACCTGCCTCGCGCCACTGAACGCTGGAAGCTCATTTTCGAATCGGAAAACACGGAACGCGATTCATTGCGTGATCAGCGACTGAATAACGTGTCCACGGCTTCGTTCACCGGTGGTTTCCGCTATGAGCATCCGGAACGTAACGGTTGGCGTTTTAACCATGACGTTGGCATGCGAGCCAAAATTCCTCTGGATCCGTTCTATCGGTTCCGGGTTCGTTATGGCGTCGACCTCAGCGATGACTGGTATGCTGGATTCAGCACCCGGATATTCTATTACAACAATGAAGGCTGGGGTCAGGACACACGCGTATTTTTTACCCGCATACTCACTGATAAATTGAATTTTCGCGTCGAGTCTGAAGTTAATTATGAACATGATGAACGCTTGACCGAATTCAGCCAGTCTGTGGCGCTCTACCAGACCCTGGGTGAACGTGAAACCCTGACCTATGAAATAGGGCTGATCGGTCAGAATCAGCCGGTGGCAACCGTCGACAATTATTTCGCGCAGATGGTATACCGCAAAGCAATATACGAAGACTGGCTGGTACTGGAACTTGTGCCACAACTGTTGGCCGAGCACGAGAACGATTGGCAGCCAGACCCGAGGGTGCAAATGAACCTTGAGATTTATTTTTTCGATTTCTAACGCAAGGAAATTATGAGCTCGGACCGTCAACCCCCTATTTTTATGCGCCCCGGCCATTGTGCCGGTGATCTACTGGAAGCGCCTGACTGGAAAGTCATACGCGAAGAGGAAGGTTTTATAGACCTGGATGTACATGTGCCAACACAGGTGCTAAACCCGAGGCAGCAATTGTTTGGCGGTTTTACCGGTACGTATGTCGACATGGTGGCGCTGTACACCATCCGTACGCTGTTTCCTGCACGTGAGGACTACTGGATTACGACGATCAATATGCGTATTGACTACCTGGATCCAGTGCTTGGCCCAAGAGTTCGATTACAGGGCGAGTTGATCAACAAAGGCAGGTCTACATCGCTGGTGGCGGTGACTTTTTTTGATGAGGCGGGTAATAAGCTGGTTTATGCGATGGTGACGTTGCGGGTCATTGACAGACAGCAGGCGTAAACCGGCTGTCTGTCGGATGATCTTGCGTTGGTGGTCGCTGAGTGAGTGCCCTGTGGAATTATAGGGCTTCGTTGCCGGTTTCGCCGGTACGGATGCGAATGCTCTGTTCAAGCGCGGTCACAAATATCTTGCCGTCTCCGATATGGCCCGTGTTGGCCGCCTTGCAGATGGCTTCGATGGCTGAATCGACCAGGTCGTCCGCTACGGCCACTTCTATCTTGGCTTTAGGTAGAAAATCGACGACATATTCTGCCCCACGGTACAATTCTGTATGGCCTTTCTGGCGACCGAACCCTTTGACTTCGGTCATGGTCATGCCGTTAACGCCCAGATCAGAGAGCGCTTCGCGAACATCGTCGGACTTGAACGGTTTGATGATAGCGGTGATCAGTTTCATCCAGCATCTCCAGCATGGCATTGAGTGTCTGCGAGGTTGCGAACTTTAGCATGCCACATTTAAAAGCACCACCAGTCACCGATTGAGTTGGGTGATTGCTGGGAGTGTCAACGCGAAAGGGGGCCTCGCAAAAATGCAGGCCTGCTATTCTATTTGGGTATTGGTGCAATGTGTTCTGTGGTTGGCAATGACTCGAGCCAGGGATGCAGCCTGTCCCAGTCCAGCTGAAACACATGGCGGGCATCAGGCACCAGGGCCGCATCTACCCGGGCCCCGCCGGCGCGCAGCGCGCCAGCAAGCGCAGGCATTTGTTCATTCCAACGGAACAGGTCATCTTCCGCTACCCGCAGATAGACCGGCAAATCCTTCATATCACCAATCAGCGACAGGTCTTTCATCATGCCGGGCACGGCAACAACGCCATAATACTGCTCGGGATGCTGTGCGGCGAGCTCAAGTGCGGAACTGCCACCGGTGGAAACGCCCACGAGCAGAGCTTTGCCGGTCTGAATTTCCGGTGATTCCTGCAAATGGCTGATGACTTTTGGTATTTTTTGTCCATTAATGCCGGTGAATGGTGTGTTGGTAGGTGAAACCGGCACCGCGATCATCCAGCCACGGGTAGCCAGTTCCTTGCCCAGCCAGAACTGGGCGCGAGCAACGTACTCATTGCCGTCGCCTCCAGGCATCAATACACACAATGGCCAGGGACCGTCGCCGTGTTCATTGCTGGGTTGAAACAGGAAAACTTTCACAGTGCTGCCGTCTTCCAGCTCTACAATCGTGTCCCGGGCGGCCGCCAGAACGGGAAGCAACAACAGGCAAAGAATGAAATAGCGAAATATGGGCATTAAAAGAGTTCCGGTCCTTTGGTTTTGTCGAGAGAGGAAAGGGAATGGCCCTGGCTCAATTCCGAATGTGTTCAGCTTAACAGAGTTTTAGCGGGTAATTGTCGAGTATTCGACAAAGCGCGTCAGCCGGGCGATGATCGGTCGTTACTGACAATGTGTCAGAGGCCGACGATTTCCATGCGCTCGTTGGCCGAGACAGTTACTTGAGTGCCATCTTCGGTGATAAAGCTGCGTTCTCCGATGTTACGCTTGGAAACGCGGTAAATAATCGGGTTCTGATCTGCGTCACGATACAGCAGAACGGTCACCAGTCGTTGCTGATCCTGCCATTGCAGGTAGGTGGTGACGCTGCCGATGGTAACAACGCCTGCCAGCACAAGCCACAACACGGTTTTCAAGTTACTGGCCATGGGTGCCTGGGTGCCGGTTGGATCTGGAGGCGGAGTGTTCTGTCGGTTATCGGCATGCCACGGGTCGGAGCGCCGCGGTAGTGGCGCCTTCCTGGTGCCCGTCTGTTCCCGCGAGCGTTGTCTGCGCAGGAAGATAACGGCGGCAATAATGACCAGCAGGGTAATCAGTATTTGGCCAAGCATAAGGTTCCAGATTGAATGGTGCTGAGAAGTGTTGATGATACCGGTCGTGGCGCGCTTGATCCAGTTGTCGATGCTGGCACACGCTGCCATAATTCTGCGCTTGAGTCATAGTGTGAAGGCGAGGGCTGAACAATGCAAAAAATCATGGGCATCGTTTTTCTGGTGCTGTCTGCAATTTGTGTGATTGCGGCAGTGCTGACAGCCATCAATCTCGGATTCATCATGACTCGCCCGGATTCGATTTCGGTGGCGAATGCGTTTGTGGGGCAGTTTGTTGTGATTGTGGGGGCGCTGGTACTGGGGCGGATACTGTATCGGTCGGGGCGTAGTCGGTTGGGTGGGAGCACTGGTGGCTCTGACAACTGAGACTGATGGGCCGGGTTCACTGTCAGTGGATCGGGCCTCGCAGCCCGGGGTGATCGGCTCTCGCGGCATGCGCTTCGAGGCGATGCACGCCCGGACTCCGGGACCCTCTGCTGGTGCATGTGGGTCTCTGATCAGTGGATCGGGCCTCGCAGCCTGGGGTGATCGGCTCTCGCGGCATGCGCTTCGAGGCGATGTACGCCCGGGCTCCGGGACCCTCTGGTAGGGCAGCGGTGGGCTCTCGGCGATGCTGTTGAGGGGATGAGGGAATTCGGCGGTGGGAAGCGGGCGCGTGACGCGTTATAATCCTTGTTTTTCGGCAGCTTCCGGCAATGAGAGTCATCCACAATACTGAAGGTTTCCTGCAGCAGCACTCTGGCTGTGTGGCGACGATTGGCAAGTTTGATGGTGTGCATCTGGGGCATCAGCGTATTGTTGCGCAACTGCTGGAAAAGGCTGCAGATTATGCGGTGCCGTCGGTAGTCATTGTTATTGAGCCTCACCCTGAGGAATTTTTTGCCAGCGATCCCCGGTCCTGTCCTCCGCGATTGAGTGAGGCAGGTGAGAAGGTTGAACTGCTGCGTGCCATGGGTGTGGACTACGTTTATCTGCTGGAGTTTAATCAGGAGCTCAGTCAATTGAGCCCTGAGTCCTATGTGGAAGATGTGCTGGTGGCGGGTCTCAATGTCCGCTGTCTGATTGTCGGCAACGACTTCCGGTTTGGCTACCAGCGCGGTGGTGATTTCGAATTGCTGTGTCGATACGGTAAGCGGGCTGGGTTTGACGTGGTGGAGACAGCCAGTTGCGTGTCGGATGGCGTCCGGGTCAGCAGCACTTATGTACGTGAGTGTCTGGCAAAGGCAGATTTTGATCGCGTTGCCGAGGTACTGGGCCGGCCCTATACCATTTCGGGTACGGTTGTGCGCGGGCAGCAGCTTGGTCGTGACCTGGGTTTCCCAACCTGCAATCTGGCATTGAATCGACGCAACATTCCGCTGCATGGAGTCTACGCCTGCACGGTCGAGATCTTTCTGGCTGACGACGAATGTATTGCGGCCGAGGGCGCTGCCAATATTGGATATCGTCCAACCGTAAAAGACAACGGCAAGGCGTTGCTTGAAGTGCATCTGTTGAATTTTGATCAGGAGATTTATGGCGCCCGGGTGTCGGTAACATTCCGGCACCGGGTACGGCCGGAACAAAAGTTTGAATCGCTGGATGCGCTCAAAGCCCGCATTGCTCTGGATGTGGAAGAAGTCAGGCAATACTTCTCCCACTATCGGCAATAGGCGAAACCCGGCCCTTTAAGTAGTACGCAACCCCACAATTTTAAAAGACACAGGATTGGCGATACGCTATCACAACCTGTTCGATGAGCGAGACGAGATGACTGATTACAAACAGACCCTGAATCTGCCTTTTACCGACTTTCCCATGAAAGCCAGTCTGGCTCAGCGGGAGCCGGGCATGCTGGCACGCTGGCAAGACATGGAGCTGTATCGTCAGATTCGGGAAATCAGTGCCGGGCGACCGTCATTCATTCTGCATGATGGGCCACCCTATGCGAATGGTGAATTGCACCTGGGTCATGCTGTCAATAAAACGCTGAAAGACATGATCGTCAAATCTCGCACATTGGCAGGTTTTGATGCGCCCTACGTGCCCGGTTGGGATTGTCATGGTCTGCCGATTGAGCACAATGTAGAAAAGAAAAAAGGCAAAGCCGGCCACAAAATCAGTCATGCCGAATTCCGTCAGGCCTGTCGAGACTATGCGGCAAAGCAGGTCGAAAACCAGAAACAGGATTTTGTTCGTCTGGGCGTTTTCGGTGATTGGGAAAACCCCTATCTGACCATGAATTTTGACACCGAAGCCAACATCGTGCGCGCGTTGGGGCGCATTGCGGGCAGCGGGCATCTGGTGAAAGGATTCAAACCGGTTTACTGGAGCGTGGTTGGTGCGTCTGCATTGGCAGAGGCCGAAGTTGAGTATCAGGACAAAACGTCATTTGCCATCGACGTCCGTTTTGTTGCGCTGGAGCCGGAGACATGGCTGGCGGCATTCGCCGTTGATGAGAGCGCGGTTGCCGGTAAAAAGATGTCGGTGGTTATCTGGACAACCACACCATGGACTTTGCCGTCGAATCAGGCAGTGTGTCTGAATGAAAACCTTGAGTATGCGTTGTTGAGCTGTACCGTTGACGAGGTTGTTGGCGAAGAGCTGCTGATTGTAGCGGCTGATATGCAGGATGAGGTCATGGCTCGTTACGGTTGCGAGCAGGTCCAGCGTCTGGGAGTGGCAAAAGGCGCCTTGCTGGAAGGCCAGCGTCTGCAACACCCTTTTGTCAATCGTCAGGTGCCGGTGCTGATGGGTGATCACGTCACGACGGATGCGGGTACCGGCGCGGTACACACGGCACCTGACCATGGCATGGAAGACTTTATTGCCGGTCAGACCTACGGCCTGGGAACGCTAAACCTGGTTGATGAGAATGGCGTATTTGCCGAAGCTGCGGGCGAGCTCGCCGGTGTTCACGTGTACAAGGCAGACGAGCAGGTGTTGGACATTCTGCGCCGGGAGCAGGCGCTGGTCGCCATGGAGAAAATTCGCCATAGCTACCCGCATTGCTGGCGCACCAAAACGCCATTGATCTATCGTGCCACGCCACAGTGGTTCATCAGCATGACTGAAAAAGGTCTGCTGAATGATGCGCTGGCCGCCGTCAAAGGTGTCAAGTGGGTGCCCGAATGGGGGCAGGCACGCATCGAGCTGATGTTGAAAGGCAGCCCTGACTGGTGTGTGTCGCGACAGCGAACCTGGGGCGTACCCATTACACTGTTTGTGCACCGGGAAACCGGCGCGTTGCACCCGGACACGGAAAACCTGATTGAGCAGGTGGCACAGCGCATCGAGAAACAGGGTATTGAGGCCTGGTTCGAACTGACTGCGGAAGATCTGCTGGGTGATGATGCCAGCCAATACACAAAAGTGACCGACACGCTGGACGTCTGGTTTGATTCTGGCGTCACACATTATTCGGTTCTGCAACAACGTGACGGGCTGGGTTATCCGGCTGACCTTTATCTGGAAGGTTCCGACCAACATCGCGGCTGGTTTCAATCGTCCTTAAAAACAGCGATTGCGATGAACGGTGCGGCCCCCTACAAGCAGGTGTTGACGCATGGCTTTACCGTAGACGCTGATGGTCGCAAGATGTCCAAGTCCCTTGGTAACACGATTTCGTTGCAGGAAGTGTTCAAGGAATACGGTGCTGATATTCTCCGGCTGTGGGTTGCCGCTACCGACTACCGTGGCGAGATTGCCGTATCGCCAGAGATCCTGAAGCGTGTTGCCGATGCCTATCGTCGTATTCGTAACACCGTGCGGTTTCTGCTGTCCAATCTTAATGGTTTTGATCCACTGACAGACGCAGTGGCGCCGGATGATATGCTGGCGCTGGATTACTGGATCACGCGACAGGCGCAACAACTGCGTGAACAGGTGAAGCAGGACTATGAAAATTACCAGTTCCTTAATGTGTATCAGAAAGTACATAATTTCTGTGTGATCGAGCTGGGCAGCTTTTACCTGGATATCATCAAGGATCGTCAGTACACCGCCAAAGCAGACGGTCTGGCACGGCGCTCAACCCAGACCGCGATGTATCACATCACGGAAGTGCTGGTGCGGCTGATCGCCCCGATACTGAGTTTTACCGCCGATGAGATCTGGCAGTTTGTGCCCGGCGAGCGCTCTGACTCTGTTTTCCTGACTCAGTTCGACGAAGGCCTGGCAGCGTTGCCTGCGCGTGAAGATTTCAGTGACGCGTTCTGGCGCGAACTGATTGAAGTCAAGACCGCCGTCAACAAAGAACTGGAAAAGCAGCGGGCCGAGAAGAAGGTCGGGGCAGCGCTGTCTGCCGAGGTGACGCTGTACTGCGACGAGGCACTGTTAAAACGGCTGTCTGCGTTGCAGGATGAATTGCGATTTGTACTGATTGTTTCGGTAGCCAGTCTGCAACCAATGTCGGCAAGTAAGTCGACTGACACAGTGGCCACTGAGTTGCCGGGGCTGCGGTTACAGGTAACCCCGTCGTCGCAGGACAAGTGTGTGCGCTGCTGGCATCATCGCCCCGATGTCGGCGCCCATGCCTCACATCCCGAGTTATGCGGTCGTTGCGTGGACAATATCAGTGGTGAGGGCGAGCAGCGATATTATGCGTGATGGCGAAAACAATGACGGGTTTCCACCAACAGAGTCGGCAGCCGTGGTTTGTGACGGTGCCCGTGTGACTCTGCATTTTTCGCTGGCACTGCCCGATGGAACCGAGATCGACAGTAACTACGATAAAGCGCCGGCGACATTCAGGGTGGGCGACGGTAATCTGCTGCCCGGTTTCGAAGCGGTATTGATGGGTGCAGCGCAAGGCGCATCGGTTTCAGTTCGGCTGCCGCCTGAGCAGGCTTTCGGTGCGGTAAATCCGGACAATGTACAGTCCTTTCCGCGGCAGCGTTTTGCCAGTCTGCTGGCGAACACAACTGACCCGGTCGAGGAAGGCACGGTGGTTTCATTTGCCGATTCGGAGGGCAACGAAATACCCGGTGTGTTAAAACAGATCGGTGAGATACATGTGGTGATAGACTTCAATCATCCGCTGGCAGGACGCGAGATTGTGTTTAACGCAGACATTGTGTCGGTGATAGCCCCCGGCACTGAGGCGGTCAAGATTCAGCTTTAGTCGGTATTCGCTTAGGACCGGTCCGGTACCCAGGACAAGCAACGGGCTCACGCCGGATTGTAGCCGGACAACAGGAGACACTCATGAGTGCAGTGCAATTATTTGATGCCGTGGTTTCACCCGGTACTGAAATCAGGCTCGCCAATCCGCGCGGTTTTTGTGCCGGCGTGGACCGTGCCATTGATATTGTGAATCGTGCACTGGATGTTTACGGCGCGCCAATCTATGTGCGGCATGAGGTCGTTCATAACAAATTTGTCGTGGATACCTTGCGTCAACGCGGCGCAATATTTGTAGATGAACTGGACGATGTGCCGCTCGAGGACAGTCTGGGTCGTCAGCCCATTGTGATATTCAGTGCCCATGGTGTGTCGCAGGAAGTTCAGAGTGAGGCCGCTGCCCGAGGGTTTCAGGTGTTTGATGCAACCTGCCCTCTGGTGACCAAAGTTCACCTGGAAGTCATGCGCTTCAGTGCCGAAGGCCGCGAGTGCGTGTTGATCGGGCACGCGAGACACCCTGAGGTTGAAGGTACCATGGGGCAGTATGACAACAGTAAGGGGGGTAATATCTACCTGGTTGAATCTGTTGCCGACGCTCAGAAGCTGGAAGTGGTTGATCCATCACGGCTGGCATATGTTACGCAGACAACCCTGTCGATGGATGACACTGCCAAGGTCATCGATGCATTGCGAGAACGCTTTCCGCAGATTGAAGGCCCGCGTAAAAAAGATATCTGCTATGCGACCCAGAATCGGCAGGACGCAGTCAAGCAATTGGCGCTGGAGTCGGATCTGTTGCTTGTTGTCGGCTCACCCAACAGTTCAAACTCCAATCGTCTGTGCGAGCTGGCTGAGCGGATGGGCTGTGAGTCCTATCTGATCGATCGTGTGGATGATCTGAAGCCTGAGTGGTTTGTTGGCAAAAAACGTTTTGGCGTTACTGCTGGGGCATCGGCGCCGGAGATACTGGTTCAGCAGGTGGTGGATCGGTTGCGGGAAATATCGGGGCAGGTGCCACTTGAGGTGCCAGGGGTTGAGGAGAATATTGTGTTCCGGATGCCTCGGGAGCTTGCTCGTTAGTTTGGTTTTTACGCTTTAGTAAAACCGTTTCAGTGGATCGGGTGCCAAAGCCAGGCGTGATTTGTTTTCCTTCAGTGGATCGGGCATCAGCACCCAGCGTGATCGGCTCTCGCGGCATGCGCTTCGAGGCGATACACCCTGTGTACTGCTGCCCTCTGAGGAGTCAGTTGTTCTGCGTGTCGCGTTCTGCGGCTCGTGCGCCGGAGAGAATTCCCATCAAAGCATAGTTGCCTTCGTGACAGGCATATTCGTAGATCTGGCCTTCGCTGGCAGTGTAGTTGATGATCGCTGTCCAGGGGCGTTCCCAGGTGGTGGGGTCCTCTACTGTGAACTGGTATTCCAGGACGTCTTCGGCGGTGCGGGTGTAGCGTTCGGTGAACAGACGGTTAGCGCCGGCGCCGCGGAAGGTGCTGTCGTCAGAAAAGTTTTTGGTCTGTACTACCAGCGTGTCGCCATCCCACCAGCCGCGGGAGTCGCCGTGCCATAATTCGATGCGCTCGTCGGCGTGTGGTTGGTCGGTTAGCGGGACGATTCTGACGTCGTGAATCATTTCCTGAATAATGGCGACGGTGTCCTCACTTTGCACGATCTGGTAGTAGCTGTTGTACCCGGCCATGATGTAGGGCATGCCCCAAGTAATGCAGCGTTCCTGTAGCGGGCGTCCCAGATAGGAGTCGGTGGCGCCGGGGCGGTTACGGGCACGTTCCTGTTGTCGGGCACGCGCTTCTTCAGTCATGGGGGGAATGCGGCCGTTGGGCGGATCCACAATCAGTGACGTCCGGTTCTCCAGATTACGGTCAACCATCCACGCAGCGTCATAGTTGCCGGTGGCGGGGTCATAGGATTCGACTTCGCCGGAGACGACAGCATTCAGAAAACCATCACCGAACAGCGCGTCGCCACCGCTGGCTTCGATCTCTTCTGCCTGCGCACGCAGGTTGGCAAACTCTTCTGCCGTCAGTTCAGGGCGGTCGCCAAAGAATTCGGGGCGCTCCAGCGGAGTGCTGCTGTTGTTGGCCCAGACGCCCTGCAGGTCCGGGTCGCCGTTGATAGTGCGCGGAACCTGCCAGTCTGCTTCCTGTGCCAGGACAGCAAAACTGCTGGTGCATAGCAGCGCCATCAGCGCCGGTTTGTTGAACGGTGTTTTCATGATGAGTTGCTCCACTGTCCGAATTATTGGGTGACCGGTTCCTCAATGGTGAAAGGCATGCCACGGGGGGGCACCCGGTCGGGTGGTGCGTCACGATTCAGATAGCCGTAAATAAGTTCTTCGGCAAATTCAACGCATTTAAATTCGAGAAGCTGTGCGTTTTTTTCCATTCGGCGATACAACGGCAGGCTCAGGGTCCAGGGACGGGTGTAAGTCACCGGGTCGCGGATTTCGGCTTGATAACGTATCAGGTTTGGGGTTTCCAGTGTGTAGCGCTCGATCACTTCAAGCTGATCGCTGTGGTGATTGCCGGCGCGGTCAAACCAGGTATAGGGCATGAAGTCGGTGACCCGGATTACCAACGTGTCACCTTCCCAATGACCGCGGGAATGTCCCATCCAGGCGGGTACCGGGCCTTCCAGATCGGGTTGATCCATGTACACAATGCGCATGGCACTGGCAAATTCGTAGGCCATAACAGTATGTTCTGGCGATTGTACAATCTGGAACGGAAACGGCATGTAATTTGCGCGGGGTACGCCGGGCATGTAGCACTTGCCAACCGGGTCGAGGGCAGCCCAGTCTTCTGCGTTCTGGTCGCGCGTTGTCAGTGCCTCGGCGGTGTAGGGTAGCGGGCCATCGTGCACAGCGCCCAGTGTTGCGGGGATGGCTCCGTTGGCACCCATGCGGAAATCCGGACCGGCTTTGGCGGCACCCGGTTCAATGTTCCAGTGTGTACTGCCCATTGCCTGCCACAGGCCATTCAGGTCAGGATGACCGTTGGCAGTGCGGGGTAGTTGATCCGATTGTGCAAGGGTTGTTGAGCTCATGCCTGTCAGGCTTAGTGCAAACATGGCGGCTACTAAAGAGCCCGCTATGAAGTCCTTCGACATACTTGTTCTCCCGCGTGTTCTTCTTTATTGTATCGGGGTGCCAATCACTCTTAACTATCCCACAGAGATGTAAACATGTCTACGCTGGTTGCCGTTTACGGAACCCTCAAGCGAGGGCTCAGTAACTACCATCTGCTTGAAGATGCGGAGTTCATTGGCAGTGACCGACTGTGTGACATAACACTCTATGATCTGGGTCCGTATCCGGGTGCTAAGGCCGAGTCGTCACAGGGGATTGAGGTTGATGTTTTTGCCGTGACTGCATGGCAATTTCAGCAACTGGATCTGCTGGAGGATTATCTGGCTGAGTCGCCGACAAACGGTCTCTATGACCGACGCGTATTCCAGACACGTTATGGTCCCGCCTGGGTTTATCTCTACAACCCTCCGGTTTCCGGACTGGTGCCTATCTCTGCCGGCGCCTGGCGACAGTTGACAGCAGAAGTGGGGTAGGTGGTTATCAAAGGCAGGTTGCGGCCAAAACAAAAGGCACAGGTTTTGCAAAACGTTTTTCCAGTTCAGTAATCGAATTCCTGATTCATTTTTTGGAGGTAAAGCTTGTGTACGAGAAAAACAATCAACTAACAACAGCTCATCGCGTTGTGCAATCGAACTTGCCGCTGGCGGCGGTGTTGGCAACATCACTGCTACTGGCTGCGTGCGGGCCGGCAGAAGAGCCACCCATGGCCACCAACACGGCGGAGCCTGTTGTTGCTGAGCCTGCAGCCACCAGTTCGGCAGCAGAGAGCGAAGAGGCTTTGATTGAGCGTGCCCGTGGTATTCATGATCGGGTCATCGTGATGGATACCCATGTTGATATCAATACCGCGAATTTTGCCCCCAATACCAACTATGTTCAGGATCTTGATACCCAGGTCAATCTGCCAAAGATGGAGGCGGGTGGTATGGATGTGGCCTGGTTCGTGGTGTACACGGGACAGGGACCGCTGACTGAGGAAGGTTTTGCTGCTGCGGAAGCCAATGCGCTGGACAAGTTCAGCGCGATTCAACGGTTGACGAGCGAGATTGCCCCCGATCAGATAGAGCTGGCTTTAACGTCTGATGATGTTCGACGCATCGTCGCCAGTGGCAAAAAAGTTGCCATGATAGGCGTGGAGAATTCGTATCCGATGGGCATGGACATCAACAATGTGCGCCGTTACTACCAGCTCGGCGCCCGTTATGCCTCGCTGTCACACAATGGCCACAGCCAGTTTGCCGACTCCAATACCGGAGAGAACGATGATGTCTGGTTGCACGAAGGTCTCAGTGATCTGGGCCGACAGGCAATTGCCGAAATGAATAAATGGGGCATCATCATTGACGTTTCCCACCCTTCTTATGAGTCCAACAAGGAAACCATTGAGCTGTCGCGTGCACCGGTAATGGCATCACATTCGTCAGCCCGTGCGCTGGACCCCAATGTCAGTCGTAATCTGTATGATGACGAACTCCAGGCCATTCGGGACAGTGGTGGCGTAGTGCAGGCTGTCGCTTTCCGGGGTTATGTTGATTCCGAAAAACAGCGCGCCTACAGTGGCGCAATGCGGGCCCTGCAGGAAGACATCGCTGAAGACATGGGTTTTACGTTACTGAGCCCGGCGGAGGTGCGCGCACTGGATACTGAAGCTCGGGTTGCCTATCAGGGCCGACTGGCGGAAATTGGTGAACTGGCCGCGCCGCGGATGGCTGCCGAAGTTGATGCCGTTGCGCCGCCGGTGGATGTCAGTGACTTTGTTGACCATATTGACTATATCGTGGAGCTGATCGGTGTCGACCATGTTGGTATCAGCGGTGACTTTGATGGCGGTGGTGGTGTCACTGGCTGGGCGGATGCATCGGAGTCCTTCAACGTGACACTGGAAATGGTTCGCCGGGGTTATAGCGAAGAAGATATCGCGAAAATCTGGGGCGAGAACGTTTTGCGGGTGCTGGACGAAGTGCAGCGGGTCGCCCAGGAGATCCAGGCAGCCGAAGGCGTCTGACAGCGACTGCACTCAATGGGCGGCTTCAGCTGCCAGATATGGCATGCAGCAGTCCGCTGGTCCTGAATACACTGCTGGCAACGGCCCCGGGCAATACCTTGGGGTTGTTGTCAATCAGCGTAAATTGCCGAACGGCGCGGGTGATACCGGTGTAAATCAGTTCCCTGGTGAGAACCGGATTTTCGTGCTGTGGCAGTATGAGTGCCGTATGTGTGAACTCAGACCCCTGCGATTTGTGAACAGTCATGGCAAAAACGGTTTCCACCGATTGCAGGCGGCTGGGCAGTACCCAACGCACAGGTTTTTGTTTGTCACCGGCCGTGAACGCAACCCGCAACCGTAATTCAGTGCCACCTGGCACAGGTAATGGGTAAGGCAGGGTGATGCCAATGTCACCGTTCATCAGATCCAGATTGTAGTCATTGCGCGTTACCATGACCGGTCGTCCCGGGTACCAGGCGGCCTGTGTTGGTGCCGGAGACCGGGCATCGTCGGTATCGAAAGCACGCTCCTGCCAGGGGGGCAGCAAACCTGCGCTGCGCAGAATGCTTTCTATGCGCTGATTAAGACCCTCTACACCGAACTCGCCTTTACGCAGTGCCGCCAGTAGTTGAAAGTGGCCATGTGCCTGCAGGATATCCAGTGCCCAGGTGTCCCAGGACAGACTGCTGGCCTCGGTTGCTGGGGGCTGTCGGGCAAGACTCAGGTAGTGACCATAACCGTTGTCGAGGTCAGCAATCAGTTGCTCGAAGGCGGTGTCCCGGGTGTTGCCAATATGCAGGCGTTTCAGTTCACTGTATTGTCCGTCAAAGAACGCATTCAGTGTGTTGGCATCGGCGCTGCTGTTAACAGCCTGTGCCAGATCTCCGATTCCGGGAACGGCACCAAAGCGATGACTGTAGCGCAACATGGTAATGGCCTGGTCGAGCCCGGTGCCATCGTTATTGATCAGATGGTCGGGCACGTGCTGCCCGGTCACCGATGTTATCCAGTCTGAGGTCTGTTGCCAGTAATGGGCCAGCGCTGCCCGCTGACACAGACTGCCCAGAACTGCGCCAGCTTCAACCGAAGCCAGTTGGTCTTTGTCTCCCAGCAACACAAGTCGGGCCTGCGCCGGCAATGCATCCAGCAATAATGCCATCAGTTCAACATCCACCATGGAGGCTTCATCGACAACGACAACATCGACCGGCAGAGGGTTTCCCGCGTGGTGCCTGAAAAAACGGCTGTTGCGCACCGGGCCGAGTAAACGGTGTACGGTGCTGACGTCGCCGGGAACTCCCTGCAAGTCATGGCGCGCCAGTTGTGAGGTGATGGAGGTGCTCAGGCGTGCGGCAGCTTTGCCGGTGGGGGCCGCCAGCCTGATACGCAAAGGCGGCTGACCGGCGGCATGCTGTAGTGCCTGTAGCACGGCCAGTACCTTAACCACTGTTGTGGTTTTTCCGGTTCCCGGGCCACCGGTGATAATGGAAAAACGTTGGCGCACGGCCAGCCCACAGGCGATTCTTTGCCAGTCGCAGTCCCGCGTCAGCTCAGCGGCGGTGTTCTGAGACAGTTGCTCGAATATTGTCTTGATACAGCTCGACAGCAGCCTGTCATCGACATCAGGCCTGGAGAGTAAACGTTGCTGAATACTGTGTGCCAGTGTCTGTTCGTAGCGCCAGAAGCGACGCAGGTACAACAACGGTCGCCCGCTGCTGCTATCAAGTACCAGGGGTTGGTTGCCGGCTTCGGCCTGCATGCCCGTGCCGGGTTTGTCATCCACCAGCAGCGCGTTATGCAGGGCCTGTGTCCACTGCGCGCTATCAAGTTGCGCCAGCAGTTGTTGCGGTGTCAGCTCGGGTTGCCGCACCGGTGATTCGGGTGGCAGGGACAGAGCGGTGCCTGGTTCAGAGAGGCAATAATGAATGTCCAGACAGACGTGGCCGTGACCGTTCTGATGACTGGTCAATGCCGCTGCCAGTAGCAACGCGGGTGATGCATCGGGTACCTGGCGATGCAGGAAGACCGCGAATTCGGTATCCAGCCAGCGTATCCAACCGGCACGCGCCCAGTCATCCAGGATTATCAGCAATCGGGCCGGATCCGTCATCACCAGATTATTATTTTTGCCAAGACCTGTGCTATGCATCTGGTTGACCATCAGAACAACGTCTCCTGTTTGGCGGTGCTGCCGGCATCATGTGACCGGCCCGTCTGGAACAGCCTGTCCAACGCGTCGATAAAATCAACTGGCGGCTTGTCTGCCAGCAGGCCTTGGGTCTCGGCTGCATGGCCGCGCAGAAAGAAGTACAGGGCGCCGCCAACATGTTTTTCATAATCATAGTCTGGCAAACGGTTGCGCAGCAGGCGATGCAGGGCAAGCAGGTAGATGGCATATTGTACGTCGTATCGATGGTGCAGAATTTCCTGCGCCAGAGCCTGCGATGTGTAGCTCGCTTCGTAGGGACCGAGGTAATTCGATTTCCAGTCGGCAACGTAGTACTTACCCTGATACTCGAACACCAGGTCGATAAACCCTTTTATCATGCCATTGAGTTGTTTCGGAAGCAGCGCAGGGCGACTCTGTCCGGGCTGAATGAACTGCTGACATAACCGGTCAAGCGCGCTGACTGCGACGTGGTTGCTGGCAAACAGAAACTCCATCTCTGCCTGCTGCAACGTCAATAGTGTCAATGTCATCTGGTTCTGATCAGGTAGCGTGAATGTTGTGTTCAGAAAGGTGACTAACCAGCGATCCAGACGCTCGACATCATCCTGCCAGTCACGCTGTGTACAGCGTTGTGTGATCAGGTGCAGGCGTGCCTGATCGTTCTCCACAGCATTGGCAAAGCCTTCGGCTTCAGCCCATTCCAGCAGTCCATGCAGAAAGGTGCCGGGTTTCGGGCCTCGATGAAATCCGTGTAACCCCGGTGCCGAGCGACTGAAGTCGCGCCGATCTGACGGGTCGCTATCGAGAGCATCGGAAGAGGCGGTAAATTTTTCTTCCAATGCCTGGTCGTCCTGAGGTGCTTCCGGCTCAACGGAGTGCGGGCCGGCGTCATCGCTGGCACCGATCTTTAATGCGGAGTAGCTGGCGATCCACCAGTTTTCGGCCGGGCTTCGGGGCGATATCAAGGCTGGTTTGCCGGCACTGGCCTGAGCACCTGATTCAGTATGTTCCCGATCGTCGGCGGTTCGGAGCGTTGGCGCAGGTTTTAGCTGGATATTATGTTTGCAGCCTTCGTGCCACCGCTGCAGGGCCTCTGCAACGTCCATCGCGGACAGGGGTTCGCCACCGCTCATCAGGTAACCCAGCGCGCCTTTGTGATTGACGGGTCTGGCATTGTTACCGGAACTGATGGCAGCGGCCCCCAGCCATAAACCGTGGCGTGCCCGAGTCAGGGCGACGTACAACAATCGCATGTCTTCGGACAGGCGTTCATGGTCGGCCCGTTGCCAGGCATCGGCATCGCGCCTGTTACCGGCGATCTCCAGGCGACGAGCACTGTCCTGTTCGTCATTGATGATCATGACCTGCTTGATACGACCATCCACTTCCTTCAGTGCCGGTGCAAACGGCAGACATACCAGCGGGTATTCGAGACCCTTGGCTTTGTGAATGGTGACCACACGAATCAGGTCATTGTCACTCTCCAGGCGCAGCACTTCTTCATCGTCAGGATCCTGCATCTGCTCTGCCAGGTGACGGATCAGGGCCTGTTCACCTTCATATTGGGCACTGGCTTTTTGCAGGTATTCTGCCAGGTGGAGCAGGTTGGTGAGGCGGCGGTGGCCGTCGGCTTGATGGCCCAGACGTTGAGGCAGTGCGTGCGCCTGCATCAACTGACGCAGCATCGGTAACACGCCCTGGCGTTGCCATAGCTGGTGTAGCTGGCGGAACAATTCGGTTTCTGTTTCCCAGGCCAGTTCATCGCGGTTCAGGAATTCCAGACGCTGCAATGGCAGATCAAGTGACGTAGTGGCCAGGGCTGCGCGCAGCTTGCGTTCGTCGCCCGGTTCGGCGCAGGCGCGCAGCCAGCGCAGTACGTCCGCAGCCTCGACGCTGGCGAACACGGATTCGCGATCAGACAGGTAGACACTGGACAGTCCGCGTGCATGCAGCGCATCACGGATTTCATTGGCTTCGCCGCGCCCGCGTACCAGAATGGCAATGTCGTTCGGGCGCAGGCGGACAAAATCTGCAGCGGAGCTGAAACCGGTTTTTGCATCCTGCAGCCACCCCGCAATTTCACTGGCGCAGCGTGCGGCGATGGCGGCACGGAAACGGGTGATGGCAATGGTGTCTATCTGGTCGCCATAGGCATCATCGTCATCCACGGAACCCAGGTGCCAGAATGTGATAGCGGGCGCTTCTTTATCGCGGATGATCAGGGACTCGTCACGACCCCTGGCAGCGACTGGCAGGAAGGGCAGTGGATTTTGATCGCCTTGCTTAAATCGGAAGGCACCTGCTGCGAATGCTTCAGCCTGACCAAAAAGGTAGTTGATGCCATCCACCACACCGCGGGTGGAGCGATAGTTCACGCCCAGATTATAGTGTCGCCCTGTCGTTGCCCGTCTTGCTGCAAGGTAGGTGTAAATGTCGGCATTGCGAAATGAGTAGATGGCCTGCTTGGGGTCCCCGATCAGGACGAGGGCGCAATCGTTGCGGTTGTCACTGAGTTGGTAGATTTTGTCGAAGATCCGATACTGCAGCGGGTCGGTATCCTGAAATTCGTCGATCATGGCAACCGGGTAGTCCCGACGAATTTGTGCCGCCAGTTTGTTACCCAGGGGTCCCTGCAATGCCCGGTCGAGTTGCAGCAACAGGTCGTCGAAACCCAGTTCCGCTTTTTCCTGTAATCGGCGTTGCAGTGCCCTTTCCAGCCAGCGCCGGGCATGACTGAGGACAACAGCGCGCAGGTCGGGGCCAATGCAGTCGGCTGCCGCTTCCGTTTCAGCGATCCAGTTTCCGATCGCCGCTAATGCCAGGTGTTGCGGTTGCGCGGGCGCTTTTTTGCCGCCGCTGAGTTTCCAGCGATCCTGCGCAAAACGCGTCATACGCGGCGGTGCTTCGCTGCCCTGCGCCCAGTTGGCCAGGCTCTGTTTAAGGCCGGCAAACCCTTCAGGAGATTTAGCTTCGGCGTAACTGACTTTGTTCAGCGCCGCCTGCAGCTCATCCAGCAGGTCTTCCAGTTCGTTCTGTGAGGCAGCCCAGGCACCTCGGGCTCTATTTTCCAGCTCAATAAGTCGCTGAGCCTGTTCTGCGTAACCGGCCAATGCCTGATGCAGATCGGTCACCTCAGGCAGGGGTTCACCAGCGTAGGTAAGTGTGGTGTTGGTTTTGTTAATCAGTGGCCGCACGGACTGCAACAAGTCTTCCGGGCTGCCAAAATCGTTGTAAATCAAATGTGCGATGGCCGCGGGCAGGGCATAAAAATGCTGGCGCCAGTAGTCACGTATGAGCTCTGCATAAATATCCTGCTGGTTAGTGATCAGTGTCTGCTGAAACAGGCTGCCACTGTCAAACGCGTGTTCGCGCAGCATGCGATAACACCAGCCGTGAATGGTTGATACCGCGGCCTGGTCCATGCTTTGCGCGGCCGTGCTCAGCAAACGCGCGCACTGTGGCCACAGACTGACATCGTAGTCAGCCCGCAACTGATTCAGGATTTCATCACAATCGTCACCCGGGTTGATAAAACATCGTGCGGCATCTGCCAGCCGGGCCCGAATTCGGTCCTTGAGTTCTTGCGTGGCGGCATCGGTAAAGGTGACTACGAGAATCTCTTCTGGTGTCAGCGCGCTGGAGAATGCTGCGGTGTCACCGTGCTGTAGTATCAGGCGGGCGTACAGCAATGCAATGGTGAAGGTTTTGCCGGTGCCGGCACTGGCTTCGATCAGGCGACTGCCGTGCAGGGGGAAGGTGCGAATATCCAGAGGCTGACTGACGGATTCTGCGGAGCTCACTGTGCATCCTCCGCATTGCTGGTTTTACGTTGACGATGCAGATACCAGTGCTCCACCATGCTTTGATACAGCTCGGTGCTACTGGCGACAAAGGCACTGTTGTCAGAAGAGTCCGGTGATACGGGCTCAGTTTCCTGCGCCTCAGCCTGCAATGGCAATTGTCCAAAGACCAGGCTGTCAAAATCTGGCCACAGGCGGGACAATGTTTCACTGCCCTGCACCTGACCGGAAACATTATAGCTGCCTTCGTACACCGAACGTGCGGCGTCCAATGGTGATTTTTCCGGATCAGCGCTCAGGTAGGCACAACTGGTTTTGACTTCGGCGGGTATGGGTCGTGACAGATTTTGCTGATACAGAGTCATTAGTTGTTGCAGCGATTTACGTGCGGCATCGGCGTCCAGCGGTGCCAATACTTCGTTGGTATCAGGGCCCAGTACCAGGGTTTTTGTTGGACCATTCAATTGAGCAGCCAGGTGAGACGGCCAGTGCCGTGCCAGGTAATGCCATTTCACTTTGCTGCTTCCACTATGGTTAGCATTGCCAGCGCCCGCAGATTTGCCCGCCCAGATCTGGCTGCTTAACATGGCGCAACGTATTCGAGTAGCGTCAGACCCAAGTCGAACATCATTTAGCGTGTCTTCCAGAATGAGCCTGCCATCGCCGGTCACCAGTTGCACAATCTGGGTTCCGCATTCTGTGCTATGGGTCAACAGTTCCTGATAACGTTGCAATGGTTTTATCAGCGGGTTGGTCAGTGGTTTGCGATAAAGGTCAGCAAACGGAGGCATCGGCAGTACGCCCTGTCTCTGTTGCTTGCCGATCAAAGAGTCGAGCAGATTCGGAACCTGCAATGTCTCATTGTCTGGTTCGCCATGCAGTACCCGCTGTGCGTCGCGAATCAGTTGATCCTGCACCTGCCATTTACTCAGACCGTCTATGAAGAACGCTTCATTGTCGTCCGCGGTCAGTTCGGCGCTGTCGAATACCACGCCAAGACGCCTGGCAAAAAATACATCCGCCGGGTTACGCAGTAGGGCGCTGAGATCGCTCAGACTGATGACGCTGGGCTCTTCTTCTGTGTAGACGGCAAAGCCATCCTGGTTATGATCCGGTGTCGCTTGTTGCGGCGCCCATTCAGCAGCATAGGTCGCCAGCGACGAGTCGGACCGGAAATACTTCGAACTGAATGGCTGCAGTGGGTATTCGTGAGTGAGCCCCTGCAGCAGCGATGCACCATCATCAGCGCCAGTCATGGTGTCCCTGACATAGTCGCGCAATTGTGCGACCAGCACCGATGGTGGCCGTTCACTGTTATCGCGGATGCTGCGACCGGTCCAGCTGATGTACAGGGAGTTGCGCGCAGACAGCATGGCTTCCAGAAAAAGGTAACGGTCATCTTCGCGGCGTGATCGGTCGCCCGGCCTGTAGTCCTGTCGCATCAGGTCAAAATCAACCGAGTTGACCTGCCGTGGATAGTCGCCGTCATTCATGCCCAGCAGGCAGATATGTCTGAAGGGTATCGCCCGCATTGGCATCAACGTGGCAAAGTTGACAGCACCCGCCATGAAGCGTTGACTCAGATCAAGTTCGTCGAGTGATTCCAGGAAATACTCGTTGACCACTTCCAGTGGCAATTTCTCATTGAACTGAGCCTGGGCGCAGGCATCTGTCCAGTTTTGCAGGCGTTGTTCTGCGCGATTGATCAACAGCGTGTCGCGGTCGTCTTCAGCCACAAAACACTGGTTTAGCAGCGCGCTGATGCGTGCACTCCAGGTTTCCGGGTCCGCCGGTTGCTGAAACAGATGCCAATAGTGTTCCAGCACGCGGAGCAGATGGGTGAGTTTGCCGGTCACGGCCGCGCTGAGGCCACCGACTTCAGCAAAGGGTTCAATGTCCTGCCAGGCATCGTTGCTCCCCACGGCGTACCCTAGCAGCATGCGTCGCAGACCAAAGTGCCAGGTGTTTTGTTCCAGTGCTACTGTGTCCAGCGATGCTGGCATGCCCTGGGCTGTGCGTTGAGTTGCGTTCAGCCCCCAGCGAATGCCCGCGCTTTCCGTCCAGCGATGTAACAGGGACTTGTCGGCCGCGTCCAGGTCAAAGGCATTCTGCACGGCAGGAACATCCATCAGGTCCAGTAGCTCGCTGACGCCAAAGCGTGATGAAGGCAGATTCATCAGCGTGGCCAGCGCCAGATATATCGGTGCTTGATGGCGTTTGCCCTGATCGGAAATGGTAAACGGAATGAAACGTGGATCGTCCCGATTGATACGGCCGAACACTGCCTGTATGTGCGGCGCAAACTGATTGATGTCAGGCACCATGACCAGTATGTCGCGTGGACGCAGGGTGGGGTCGGCTGCAAACAGGTCTAGCAGGTGATCCTGCAGGATTTCCACTTCACGTTGCGCGCTGTGTGCAATATGGAAGCCCAGTCCCGTGTTTTTAGTGTCTGTTTTAATCGCCGCGTGTGCTGCGCGCGCTTCGTCGAGGCTGCGCAGATGAAAAATATCGCCCTGAATGCGGCTGAGCAGATCAATTTCCACGGGTGCGTCAAACAGATCGATATTCAGCTTGTTGTCCTGAAACAGCTGCTCATAGTCAGCACGTTGGTCATGCTCATCAAGCAGGCGAATGTAGTCACGCCCCTGTTTGCCCCAGGCTGCCAGCAAAGGGTTGCCGCGCAGGAACAGGTCATCAAAGGTGGCATTGTTGCTGTCCTGGCTGCCGTTGTCGCTGATTTGGGGCATGTCCGGGCGCGGCGGCTGACGCTTGTATGGGCGGGCAAACAGGCGTTGGGCGATGTGAGGTTCAATAATGTCTCCCCAGTAATGGCTACAGGGGTTGTGGACACACAATAATACCTGCGTGCAACGGGCAATCGCAGCCAGCGTTTCCAGGCTCTGCCGGGGCAGTGAGGAAATGCCAAACACGACCACGCGGCGCGGCAGACCCGGTGGGCGGTTGTCAGGAGTCAGCTGTTGGCAAGCCTGCAGGAACTGCTGATGGATCTGGGCCCTGCCACTGCTGCGAGCTTCCGGCGCGATATCATTGAGCAGACGTCGCCACAATTCTGCCTGCCAGCTTTGTTCATCGGGCATCGCCGCATGCAGGTTCTGACGGGTAATCTGATTGACGCCACGAGCCCAATCCTGCAGCCAGTCAGCGCGGTAGATCTGATATTGATCAAGCAGGTCGGCGAGACGCTGGGCAAGCTGGAATTGTTTGCGCTGCCCGCTGTCATCACTGAGAAAATGGCGCAGCGCTTCGAATTCGGGTTCTGCGAGCAGGGTTGGTAGCAGTCGCAGCAATCGCCAGCTAAGCAGGTTTTTGTCGAAGGGAGAGGTTTCCGGCAGATTACCAAGAACTGCCCGGTAGGCCTGCCAGTGGAAACGTCCGGGCAGGTTGATGTTCATGGCGGCAGCGATACCGCAGCCGGGTTCACAGGCGTCAGTGTCAGAGGCCAGCGCCAGTTTCAGCCATTGCGCAATGCCGTTGCTTTGCACCAGGACAACTTCATTTTCCAGCGGCGTTAGCGGATTGCGCCCCAGCCACGTCACCGTTACCTGCCGCAGCTGTTCCAGCCGGTTACTCTGCAGAACCATGAATCCCGGCTGAATTGGGACTGCACCTGATGATGAGGCGCTAGCACCCGCGGTTTCTGCTTGTGTTTTTGTTGACTTGGGTTCCGCTGAACTCATTGACCGACCTGTGCTCGTCCGTGACGCTGACCATTAAACCTGGCAGCCAGTATAAGGGTTTTACGGATGATTGGTATGGTGTGTTATCGCCCGGTCTGGTGTACGCTGCGCGACGTTTGAATGATGCGAAAGCGGAGCCCCCATCATGCAGAATCAAGCTAACCTTTACGCTGAACTCGCGGACTACTACGATCAGTTCTGTGCGGAAGTGGACTATGCCGGTCAATGCGCGTTTGCGGTACGAGTGTTTGAGGCCTTTGCCTGTTCTGGCGGGCGCAACTACCTGGACCTTGCCTGCGGCACCGGTCAGCATCTGCAGGTGATGGCGCAATCGGGGTTTGTAGCTGAGGGGCTGGATAACAGTGCTGCCATGCTGGCCCAGGCAAGATCCCGATGCCCAGAGGCAAGGTTGTTATTGTGCGATCTGGCGGCGTTTGATGAGACGCAATGTTACGATCTGATCACCTGTTTTTTGTACTCAATTCACTACAGTCATCCGTTGGCGCATTTTGCCGACACCCTCAAGCGCGCCTGGCAGGCATTGAAGCCGGGTGGTGTATTCATTTTTAATGTCGTTGATGCCAACGGTGCCCGTCAGCAGCACAGTGTGGTTACCCGTGTGCAGCAAGGCGATGCGCAATTGACCTTCAGGTCAGGCTGGCATTATCAGGGGCATGGCGACGTGCTGGATCTGCGGCTGTCCATTACCCGGACGGGCACAGGCCAGTCACAGACATGGCATGATCACCACGTCATGACGGCAACGACACTGTCAGACCTAAACACTCAGTTGCAATTGCTGGGCTTCGACGTCACGCTGCTTGAACATGATTACGACCGTCTGACGCCATGGGCTGGTCACAGTTTCAACGCCATTGTGGTGGCCTGCAAACCGGTTGTGTAGCCTCAGGGCGCGACACACCAGAAGCACCAGAATTCCGGTGGCCGGTAGAATGTGATGAGACGGCCAAAGCTGATGACGGCTATCCAGCATAACAGCGAGATCAACGCCGCCGTTCGCGCTGCCCGCGGGACAATAACGTTATGGGGCAGGGCGCGGACCCGGGGCGCCAGCACAGCATAAAACACCAGCAGATTGAGTCCGGCGGTCAGCATGGCCAGTATTTTTAACTGAAATGCAGGGTTGTAGACGTATTGCCCCGGATCGCTGACCAGAAACATGAAGCCGGTGACCATGTTCAGGGTAAAACCGGCAACGCCCCAGGGCACCAGTGAGTGCAGCGCCGCTATTGGGATGCCACGGCCAACACCGAGCAAACGCAGATCAAACAGCCCCACGGTCCCGAGGAGAAACGTCAGACCGATAAAGTGTAGCGACTCTATCGCTGGCCAGCCCCACTGGGTGTTCATGAAGGTGAAAATGCCAGTACTGTGGCCCAGCTCGCTGAGAAATAACACCATACTCACGGCACCCCCACCAGCCAATAGGCCAGTAATACGCTGTGGGTGTAGGCAAGAAACCGGCCGGAGGCAATAACGCCAAGCCAGAGCATGATGGTCAGTGCAGCCGGCACGCGTCCGGTAGATCGGCCTTCAACCAGCAGACGCGGTTCCGGAGAGGTCAGCCGCAGCGTCATGCAGAACGCAATCGCGAGCATAGCCAGTTTGATGAAAAACAAAGGGTTGGTTAACGCTTTGGCGGGATAACCGGCGAGCAACAGTAACCCGGATGTGGCGGCAACCACCATGCCGAGCCAGAGCAGCGGTTGGAATCTGCTGAACATGGCGGGTGGAATCTGTCGTGCAAAGCCCAGACGCCGCAACGCACTGGCAATCCCGACGCCCGCCATCAGCCCCATACTCAGGGAATGAAATACCAGTATGGTGGGGAATACCCACCATACTTCGCGGACCGCTATACTGAAAGCGGTCAATTCGAAGCTGGCATAGACTTCCAGCACGCCCGTTGATCCGCGCTACTGGTTCGCCGCCTCAGCTTCTGCACGCCTGGCCCCTGCGAGTACGCCGGGCAGCGCATAGTTGCCTTCATGGCAGGCGTATTCGTACATCGGCTGATCGGCCGCTTTGGCATTGAACAGTAACTCGCCCGTCCAGGGCTGACTGAATACGGTCGGGTCGTCCACGGTGAAGGTGTAGACGATTTCCGATGTTGACACTCGCTCGAAGCGCTCGGTGACGGTCAGGTTCTCCGAAGCGCCAAACACGGTATGCTGCGGATGATAACCGGTCGTGGTGACCACCAGGGTATCGCCGTCCCAGTGTCCAACAGAGTCGCCCATCCATTTGTTCATATGCGGCATGAGTTCGTCATCAATGCGTATGATGCGGGCGTCGTGCATCATTTCAGCCATGATCATGACATAGTCTTCAGTCTGAACAATCTGGTAATTGTTGTTGTACATCACTGGCAGCATGGGGGGGCCGGAGTGATTGCCAAAGGAGATCAGGCAGCGCTCTGACAGTGGCCTGCCTTCGGGACCGTCATTGCGACCTGGCGCACCGGGGGCCCGGGCAAAACGCGCGCGCGGATCGCCGGCAAAGGGGATCTGGCCGTTGGGTGGATCAACGATGATGGATGAACGTGGCTCGCCATTAATGACCTGAATGCGCTCGCCCACTTCTTTCCAGAATTCATTGTAGCCGTCATCGGTATCACCGTCATCGCCACCCTGAGCGCCGGCGCCGGGTTCACGATCGGGGTCACTGGCGGCATATTCAGCGGCCAGAAAGTCCTGATGACCGCCTTCCATCGCCATCACCTGTTCGGCATCAAGCACCAGTGTTTCGCCCAGTTCCCGGTCGCGGGTCAGTGGCGTCAACGTGGCATTGCTCCAGACACCCTGTAAATCAGGCTTTCCGGCAGGCGTGCGCGGCAGGTCGTCCTGCGCCAGCGTCTGGCCACAGGCCAGCGCGAGAGCCAGGGTCATGCTGGAAACTGCCAGATATTTTCGAGTTGTCATTATTGTTCTCCCCCGTCAAAACTGTGTTTTCGCCCCGATTATTGACCAATAACCCATGCTATACAAGTCGTGTGCCTGGCGCGGGTAGCAAGGCGTTCGCTTACAAACTGTAATACTTTACTGCAAAACATTGATGTCATCACAATTTGATGCCGTTATACTCCCGCGGTTACATTTTTGTAACTTGAATATGTAACCCAAAATAATTCCAACGACAGGTATACTGCTTTGAACACCTTGCTTCGACTCTCTCTTGTGGGGCTATCGTCCCTGTGCCTTCATACCGCTGCCCAGGCCCAGCCAGGCATCGACGGTCTCAATCCTGCTCCGGGCGGGGTTCAGGCACGTTTTGGCAGGGAAAGAGTCATTCCGCTGCAACGCTTTTCTGACAATGATATTGAACTCGATGGCCAGTTGAATGATGCCGTCTGGGCGCAGGTGCCGGCGCAAAGTGGTATGTGGATTGTGGAGCCGGAGACGCTGGAACGGGCGCCGTATGATACCGAAATGAAGGTATTCTACAGCGATGACGGCATCTACATTGCGGTTGCCATGGAACAGCCTGCCGACACGCTTGTACGCCGGATCACCGCACGCGACAACCGGGAAGTTAACCGGGATCGAGTGTCCTTTACGTTGGATACTTCCGGAGAAGGACAATACGGTTACTGGGTCAGTCTGGCTCTGGGCGACAATCAGCTGGACGGCACGATTTTGCCTGAACGCCAGTATAACAGTCAGTGGGACGGTGCCTGGTACGGTGCTACCGCCCAGAATGCCAATGGTTGGTCAGCCGAGTTCTATATACCCTGGGGGCAGCTCGCAATGCCCAGCCGCGAGGGCCGGCGACAGATCGGGTTTTATGGTGAGCGCGTGGTAGCGCACCTGAACCAGAATTGGGCGTGGCCACCCATTGCCAAATCCGACCCGATTTTCCTGAGCAATTTCCCCTTGCTGGAAATGGAAGGTGTCAATCCGCAGCAGCAATGGAGCCTGTTTCCGTCTTTTGCCTCTACCTATGATGAGATAGATGCAGAGTGGGAGCATCGCGCCGGTGTTGATGTGTTCTGGCGTCCGTCCAGTAATTTCCAGATGACGGCAACGCTGAATCCTGATTTTGGCTCGGCAGAAGCCGATGATGTGGTGGTGAACCTGACCGCCAGCGAAACCTTCTTCCCGGAAAAACGCCTGTTCTTTCAGGAAGGGCAGGAGATATTCAATACCACATCGCGTTCCAATGGCAGTATTGGAAAACGCTTTACCATCCTGAATACACGACGTATCGGTGGACGCCCGCGTTCGCCGGACCTGCCTGATGGTGTCGCATTACCACCGCGTGAGCGCATTCAGACGGCAGACCTGTTGGGTGCAGCAAAAGCCACCGGTCAGGTCGGTAATTTCCGTTATGGTGTGTTGGCTGCTTCCGAGGACGACACCCAGTATCGCTTGCCCGGCCAGCGAATTGAGCAGCAGGGTCGCGATTTCACTGCTTTCCGCGTGCTGTATGAGGATCAGGGTGGCGGCACCGGTGCTGCCTACCGTGGTATCGGTTATATCGGTACCGTCGTTGCGCACCCGGACTCTGATGCGCAAGTGCACGCAATCGATTTCCGCTACCTGACACAGGGCGGTATCTGGAGTTTTGATGGTCAGATGGTGACGTCGGATGTGGATGATGGCGATCAGGGTTTCGGCGCTTTTACCGACATCGTGTACTCACCGCGACAGGGATTTAAACACACCCTGCATTTGACCTATTTTGATGAAGACCTGGATGTTAATGACTTTGGGTATCAGGACCGCAATAACGCCAAGGAGGCCTGGTATCGTTTCGAGTGGATCAAGACCGGTCTGACACGTGTCCGCGACGTGCGGGTATCTTCCTTCCTGCGCTACGAGGAGAATCTTCAGGGCGATCGAACCAACAACGCGATACCGGTGATCAGCACCGCGATTACCCTGAATAATCTGGACCGGGTCAATGTCAATCTGCAGCATTTCCCCAAACGTTATGACGACCTCAATAGCTTTGGCAATGGCACCTTTGCTACCCAGGAGCGTACCAACTACAGTGCCAGCTATACCACGAATACGGCGCGTCAGCTCAGCCTCAACGCTCAGGTGGGTCGCTCGGTTGAGCTTGCCGGTGGCTACAGTGAATCCTATGAAGTTGGCGCGACCTGGCGCCCGGCAGCGAATATCAGCGTGTCAGGGGATGTCGAGTATCAGGACCGTGACGGCTGGTTGCTGCATCAAGGCGGACAGAACTTCACCGCATTTGAAACCAGCCAGTGGGAAACGGGTTTTCGCCTGGAGTATTACCTGACCGCCAAGCAGCAGCTGAGTGCTGGCCTGCAGTGGGTCGGCATTAAGGCTGCCGGCGATCGTTACTTTAACCTGCCGTCGGATGCACCTACGCGCAACCGGGATCTGGTGGAAGTGGATCAGCATGCACGCTCACCGGGCGATTTCTCGATTTCGCAGATGAACTTTCAGTTGCGTTACCGGCTGGAGCTGGCACCGTTGTCAGATCTGTTTATCGTCTACAACCGTAACGGCAACAAACGTGATAATCTGATTAACTTCAATGAGCAGTTTGATAATGCATGGAATGACCCGCTGGCCAGCCAGCTGGTGGTGAAGGTGCGTTACCGTCTGGGAACCTGATAGAACCGATTAAGGTTGCCACCGCGCAGCCGGGGAAAGCGACATGCCGCTGGAACAATTGTTGGCCCTGGCGGGGTTCGTGGTGGTTATGACTGGAACGCCGGGACCAAACAATATGATGCTGTTGGCGTCGGGTGCGAATTTTGGTTTTCGTCGATCGCTGCCGCATATTTTTGGCATCACCGTTGGCTGTCAGATACTGCTAGTCGCCGTGGCACTGGGCATCGGACAATTGTTGAGTCTGTATCCGTTGCTGGATTCGGTGCTGAAGGTGCTTTGTGGCCTGGCCTTGATCTATCTGGCATGGACGCTGGTGCGGCCAACCAAAGTGCTGCCAGCTTCGGGTGAAGTAAAGGTCGCCAGGCCGCTTACTTTTTTGCAGGCTGCGATGTTTCAGTGGGTCAACCCGAAAGCCTGGTTGATGATGATTACCGCGATTGCGACTTACACTGAGCCGACTGCCATGCTTAGCAGTCTGGCGGTAATTGCGCTGTTTTTTGCCATTATCGGCATCCCGTGTATCAGTACCTGGAATCTGTTTGGGGCCACGTTGCGTGTTTTCCTGCAGGACACGCGCCGTGCCCGACTCTTTAATGTCACCATGGCCGTGTTGTTGTTGGGCTCAATGTATCCGCTATTGCGCTAGCGATATCCGTTCCGGCGTCACTGGATATTGCGACAGCCGGGGCCGCTGATTGTGCTGCGGCCGCCTGCCAGCGGTGACACATTGATCTGCGTTGCAATACGCTCTTTTAACGCGGCAACGTGGGAAATGACACCGATCAGTTTGCCTTCCTGCTGCAGACTGCCAAGAGTTTCCAGGGCGGTATCCAGCGCTTCTTCATCAAGGGTGCCAAAGCCTTCATCGAGAAATAATGAATCCACCCGGACGTTGTGGCTGGCCATGCGTGACAGACCCAGCGCCAGTGCCAGAGACACAATAAAGCTCTCTCCGCCTGACAGGTTTTTGGTTGAGCGCACCTCACCGGCCTGGTAGTTATCGATGACGTTCAGGTCCAGCGGCTGATCCTGATCGCGTTGCAACAGGTAGCGGTCGGTCATTTTCTGAAGCTGCAGGTTGGCATGCTGAATCATCAGCTCGAAGGTCAGTCCCTGGGCAAAGTTGCGAAACTTCTTGCCATCGTTGGAGCCGATCAGTGCATGCAGTCGCCGCCAGCGCTCGACTTCACTTTTCTGTCGATCAATGTCACCAGCCAGGGTCTGTTGCTGCTTTCGTGCCTCGGCATTGTCCTGCAGGCGTTGCCGCAGGGCGCCCAGTGTCTCACGCAATGTACTGACTGTTGTTTCCTGTGCCTGCCAGCTTTGCTGGATCTCATCCATTGACTGATCGGTGAGCGCACGCAACTGTTCCTGCTCCAGTTCCTGGCGAGATTGCGCCAGTGCAGCGCGCAGCTCTATGCCTTTCTGCTGCAACGCGTCGGCCTTTCTTGTCAGTGCCCGACGTTCGGGTTCTGTCAGTTGCGCCGCGACAAAGGCGTCTTCATTGGCAAACGCGTGCTGTTGCAATGAACTGATGAATGTCTGTTCAGCCTGTTTCAGCTTTTGCGCCCGTGATTCGAGACTGCTCTCTTGAGTCCTGATCTGATGCTGTAGCTGCTCAAGCTGGTTCTGGTGTTGCTGCCACTGTTGCTGAGCCGAGGTCAGTGTGGCTTGCGCTGTGTTGATCTGAGCCTGCATGCGTGTTTCTTCCTGATCCGGATCCTTGTCCTGCAACAGCTCATGACGCTCGTTATGAAGTGCATCCAGCTTCTGTTGCAGGTTCTGACACTCGTCGCGCAGAATAACTGCTTCTGCAATCAGTTTTGCCAGATGCTGATGCTGTTGAGTGCGTTTCAGCGCTGCCTCCAGGTCATCAATTTCCTGCAGAGTTCTGGTAATCTCCTGTTTGCGTTGCTGCAGCACATGCTGTCGTTCAGCAACGGCATCAACGCTGTTGTTAAGCGTAAGTTGACGGCACGTGTCAGTAATCTCCTGCATCAGTGCCTGCAGTGTCTGTTCCAGTTTTTTGTATTGCCTGTTCAGGTTATCGATTGTTGTTGTGCACTGCGCCTGCGCCACCTGTGCGGCGTTGCGATGCTGCTCGCTGGTGTTCGTCTGCTGTTCCTGGGTCCGGATGTTTTGTGTCAGGCTGTTGATATCAGTGTCCGGGGCATGGTCGGCGAATGGGTGATCACTGGCGCCACACAAGGGGCAGGGCGAACCGGCTTCGAGCTCACTGCGCATGGTTTCCAGGTTGACGATGCGTTGTTGCAGGGCGCGCTGGTTCTGCAGTGCATTGAGTGTGGATCGATGAGCCAGCAATAGTTCTTCAGCGTGTTTAAGGTCGGCGTTTCTGTGCTCAAGTTCGGTATTGGCGTTTTCAAGGTCCGCGCTCAATTGTTGTAATTGCTGAGTCTGTTGCGCGTGTTCAGTCATGCGCTGCTGCAACTTCTCCGTGCTGCTGATCTGCTCGCCGAGTGCATCACGCTGGTCACGCCATTGCGCCGCTTTGCTGCCCTGAGCAATATTGTCGAGCTGCAGTTGTGCTTGTGTCGTGGCGTCCACAGCGCGTTGATAATCGTCTTGCGCCTGTTTGTGATTGTTGTAGATGCTCAGGTCGAGCCTGGGTTTGTGCTGGTGCAATGTGCTCACTCTGTCGTCCAGCAGACGTTGTTGTGTCTGCAGAGATTGCCGCGCCTCATGCAATCGGCTGTCCAGCACGTGTACCTTTTTAAGTGTCGGGCGCGCGCGCTCCAGCTCCGACTCAGTCTCTGCCCGTATTTTGTTCAGCTGTTCAACCTGAGCCTGCTGGGCATTGCGTTTTTCGGTCAGTGTCGGCAGTGTCGCCTGATCCTGTGTCAAGGTCTGTTGTTCCTGCTGCTGATCCTTGCGCATAGTGAGCAACGTGGCGTGGGGCGCGGCCAATTCCAGAGCGCGCATGGCATCGGCGAGCTGATCGCGTTCGACGCTGAAAGCCGTATCCTGTTGTTGCCACGACAACCGGTCCTGCTCCAGCCGGGCTCGTTGCTGCTCGAGTTGCAGGCAACGTTTTTGCCACTGAAGCTGTTCCCGCAGGGCGTCGGCCGTCGCTGCTTCTGCGTTCAATTGATCGGTCAGTCGGGCGGCTTCGGTGCTCAATTCCGCTTCTGTTTCCGGCGACAACAGGCGCATGCCGTCCTGCTCGGCAGTCAGCAGTTTGAGCGTTTGTTCTTCCTGCTGGCGCCGCTCATGCACACTGATGGATATTGCGCTGTAGATCGCAGTGCCGGTGATTTTCTCAAGAATGGGTGCGCGGGCATCGGCGTTGGCGCGCAGGAAGGCAGCAAACCCGCCCTGTGCCAATAGCATCGACTGGGTAAAGCGTCCAAAGTCCATGCCGGTGATTTCTTCAATACGCTTGTCGACGGTGCTGAATTTGCTATCGATGATTTTACCGGATTCTGCATCAGAGATTTCGTGTTTGGCCGGTTGCAGCTTGCCGTCAGGCTGTTTGCGCGCCCGACGTTGCGACCAGTGCGCCAGGTAAGTGCCGTTCTGGGTGCAGAATTTGACCTCGGCGAAACACTCACCGGTCTGCCTGGTCATGATTTCATTGCTGGTCACGGTAATGTCGCCCAGTCGTGGCGTCTGTCGGTACAGTGCCAGACACAGGGCATCAAGCAGGGTGGTTTTGCCAGCGCCGGTCGGGCCGGTAATGGCGAAAATACCATCACTGGTATAGGCAGGATCGCTAAAATCCACTTCCCATTCACCTGCCAGGGAGTTCAGGTTTTTGAACCGGACTGCCAGTATCCGCATGGTGCTTCAGGCCTCGTTACAAAAAGTTCGCGGCCGGCAGGGTTGGGGTACCGGCCCACAGGCAACTATACAGGGTTGGGCGACGGGGGACGACCGGCGCAGATTAACTGTTCACGCTTAATCGGAACGTGTATCGGCTTCCTGTACATCAGTCAGGATACTTTGATACAGGTGCAGCAATTCCGGGCGCTGCTCGTCAGATATCTGGTGAGCGTCCAGGCAGCGCATGAAGACATCCTGTGGACTCAGGTCATCCAGTGTCTGACCTGTCTCCTGAGTCTGCAGTGTGTGCGATGTGATGCGCTGGTTTTTCACCCGCAACAGCGTTAGCAGACCTTCGCTGTCGTCGGCCAGTGCTGCCATCAGTTTTTCACGCAGGTCCGGCACAACGTCGTCGCCGGTGTAGATGATTTCCACCCAGGTCGGTTCACCGTCCTCCAGCAGAGCCTGCAACTCAGTCTGCAGACTGGCGAGACCACCCGTGAGTTGTCGCATGCGCTGGAAGCGGGGAATATCAAGCTGGCTGATGTCTGGGCTGCGGCCTTCAAAGGCGAGCAGGCAGACTGATTTCTGTTGCCGTGCCTCACCAAAGCCCATGGCCAGCGGAGAACCACTGTAACGGATGTTTGCCTGCCCGCCCACCGACTGAGGCACATGCAAGTGGCCCAGCGCGACATAGTCCAGTGTTGCCGGAAAGATATCGGTGCTGACGTGTGCGAGTGATCCGACATAAAGATCGCGCACACCATCGCCTTCTATTTTCTGGCCGCCAGCTGCCCACAGATGCCCCATTCCAATCAGCGGAACTTGCGTCTGGTATTGTTTCTCCAGATACAGGCGCTGATTTTCTGCTGCATCGGTCACCGTTTTGTAATGGTGGCGAATGCCGTCCAGCAATTTCTTTTCCTTATCTTCAATGGTTTCGCCCGCTTCGGCGGAACGGATATCGCGATCCCGCAAATAAGGTACCGCGCACACCAATGCCATTGGCCGCCCGTCTTTTGCATCCAGGCGTAACACCTCTTGCGCAGGATCTTCCGTGGCGGCACCCACCACATGCACATTCAGCATTTTCAGAATGTCGCGCGGGGCATTCAGAAAAGTTGGCGAGTCGTGATTGCCACCGATAATGACCACGTGCTGACACCCGGTGTCAGCGGCCTGGCGCAAAAACTGATAGTACTGTTGCATGGCCCGGTTGCTGGGCGCTGTCGTATCAAAGATGTCGCCGGCTACCAGCAGGACATCAATCTGCTGCGTGCGCAAGGCGTCCAGCATCCATGTCAGCAGGGCATCAAATTCCGGGTAGCGGCGCTGGCCATAGAGACTGCGCCCCAGATGCCAGTCGGACGTATGCAGCACCTTCAGCCGCATTGCTTACGCCAGTCGCAGTGGCAGACGGGTTAATGTCTGTCCGGTGGCGTCTGCCAACGCGTTTGCTACCGCTGGGGCAATGGGTGGCGTGCCGGGCTCACCAACACCACTGGGCGCATTGTTTGATGGCAAAATGTAGGTCTCAACCACGGGCATCGCATTCATGCGCAATACCGGATAATTGTGGAAATTGCTCTGGTCGACCATACCATCGGTCAGCGTCAACTCGTCCTGCAGCGCCGCCGACAGGCCATAGGCGATGGCGCCTTCGACCTGGGCGCGAATGACGCTGGGGTTGACGGCGATGCCGCAATCAATGGCGGCCACAACGCGTTCCACTTTGAAACTGTTTCCCTGCACGGACACTTCGGCAATTTCGGCAACAGTCGACCCAAACGAGGTATGCACAGCAACGCCACGGCCCCAGCCTTCGGGCAACTGTCGTGTACCCCAGCCGGCTTTTTCTGCGGCCAGTTTGAGTACGGCCGCTTCGCGCGGATTGTTGCCGAGCAGCGACAGGCGATATTCGATGGGGTCAACGCCGGCTTTGCGGGCCAGAGAATCAATGAATACCTCCTTACTGAAAGCGGTGTGAGTATTACCCACGGAACGCCACCACTGTACCGGTATGCCCACGTCAGTGGTGTGAAGTTCGACCTGGCGCTCTGGTACATCGTAACTGAGCTCAGTAAGGCCTTCCACAGAGGTGTTGTCGATACCGTTAGTCACCATCATTGCTGCCATTGACGTGCCCGCCATGATGGACTGGCCGGCAATACGTGCCTGAAAAGCGCTGGGATTGCCCTGGGCATCCAGCGCGGCGCTGAGTTTGTGAGCGTAGGCGGGCCGATAAAAACCGCCCTGCATGTCATCTTCTCTGGACCACACCAGTTTGACCGGGGTCGCCGGAATCTGACGCGCAATGTTCACCGCTTCCAGCACATAATCAGCCTGCGGGTTGGCGCGTCGGCCAAAACCACCGCCTGCAAAGACGGTATTGATTTTCACATTTTCCGGGCGGGTTCCCAGTAGCAATGAAATCATTCTCTGATCGCCGGTGGCACTTTGACAGCCATACCAGAGCTCTGCCGAACCTTTATTGACCTGAGCGACACAGTTGACCGGTTCCATCTGGGCGTGCGCCAGATACGGAAACTCAAATACCAGTTCCATTTTGTCTGAGGCAGCTGCCAGTGTGCCGGCGGCGTCGCCATGCTGCTCGGCAACAGCACCCCTGGTCTCCACGAGCTCGCGGTACTGTTGCAGCAAGGTAGTACTGCTGCGCGTTTCCGCGCTGCCTTCATCCCACTCAATCTGTAACAGTTCACGTGCTTTGGTGGCGGTCCAGTAGTCATCGGCAACAACGGCGATGCCGGAATTTATTTCGAAGACGTGGTGTACGCCTTTTCTGGCCAGCGCCGTGGAGGCATCAAAGGTGCTGACTTTGGCGCCGAAACGCGGCGCATGGGCGACCACGGCAGTCAACATGCCAGGCAATTGTACGTCCTGCGTATAAATGGCGGTGCCGTTATGTTTGCCAACGTCTTTACGCAATGTCGTTTCACTGCCAATCAGACGGAATTGATCGGGCGTTTTCAGAACCAGTGTGTCGGCGGCAGGCGCTGATTGGCGCGCTGCGTCCACGGCCAGTTCACCAAAGCTTGCCTGGTGGTTGCCGTGCGACAGTATCCCCTCGGTTACATTGATTTCATTGGCAGGCACCTGCCAGCGCTCAGCGGCGGCAGCCACCAGCATGGCCCTGGTGGCCGCACCGGCGCGACGTAGCTGCATAAAGCTGTTGGCCATCGCAGTGCTGCCGCCGGTGCCTTGCTGGCCCATCAAAAGGTTGGCATATCGGGCGAGGTCAACCGGCGCATGTTCGCATACGATCTGGGACCAGTCGGCATCCAGCTCTTCGGCGACACAGGTTGCCAGGCCAGTGTAGACGCCCTGGCCCATCTCCAGGTGTTTGATATATATGCGCACCACATTGTCCGGAGTGATACTGACAAACGCGTTGTACTCCAGTGCCGTGTCGGCGACGTTGTTGGCCTGCGACTGTACATCAAGGCTGAAACCCAGCATCATGCCGGCGGAGCTGGCAGTAGCGACTTTAAGAAAGCTCCGGCGTCCGGCATCAATATCAGTGGCGGGTGTGTTGGTGGTAAATCGATTCGGATTCATCAGGCAGCACCTCCGACATTTTTGATCTGGCTGGCAGCCATTTTGATGCCTGCCTTGATGCGTGGGTAAGTACCACACCGGCAAATGTTACCGGACATGGCCGAGTCTATATCAGCGTCAGTTGGTGCATCATTCTGCTCCAGCAGGGCGGTGGCAGACATCACCTGACCAGACTGGCAGTAACCACATTGAGGGACCTGCAACTCAACCCATGCCGCCTGAACAGCGTGGGCAGCGGGCGATGCCAGACCTTCGATGGTGGTAATGTTCTTGCCGACCGCGCTTTCTACCGGCAGCACACAGGTGCGCGTGGCAACGCCGTCCACGTGCATGGTGCAGGCACCGCACTGGGCAACGCCGCAGCCAAACTTGGTGCCAGTGAATTTAAGATGGTCCCGTACGGCCCATAGCAGCGGCATGTCACCGTCGACATCCAGCTCGTGGTTTTGTCCATTGATCATGAGGGTATAGGGCATGGTGCCTCCTGCGCGCATGGCAAACCTGAAATAAAAATGCTTGCCGCGAAACGGGTGAAAAGGATTGGTGTGCAGATGCGTCTGTTATAAACCACGCTTGACAAATAGTCAAACTCTGTAAAGATGTAATAATGAATCAAACAGCCAGAAATAGCTCGACTGAGAACCCCAACAAGGGCCCCGACAAGCGCCCTACAAAAAGCGCAGACCAGCGTGATGCCCTCCTCATTGAAGCTGCGCTACGCAAATTCCTGCGCTACGGCATGGGCCGTACCACCATGAGTGACATCGCGGGCGAAGCGGGCGTTTCAAGACAGACATTGTATGCCAGTTTTGCCAGTAAAGAGGAGTTGTTGCGCGCTACCATTCGCTATCTGGCGGATCGTAACGTAGACGAGATTACACGTGCCTGCGCCAGCGCACGGGATCTGGGGGCGCAACTTGATGCGGTGATGCTGCATACGGCGATACGCAGTTACGATTTGCTGCATGCCTCGCCGGATGCCCATGATATTGTCAGTGGCTTCGATGCCGCCTGCCGGGAAGAGCTGACCGAGGCCGCCGGGCGTTATTGTGAGTTGATAGCAGACCTCTTGCAGCCTTATGCGGTGGATATCCGGGCACGTGGCATGAGCGTGATGCAGCTGGCCGATTTTATTCAACGATCCACGCTCACACTAAAACACCAGGCAACCAGTCAGGCACACCTCGATGAGCTGGCCTGCGCACTCAAAATACTGGTACTTAACTTGCTGGACCTCAAACCTGAACAAGGTGATGTCTGTGAGTCATGACGATCGCGAGAAGTGGCAGCTTAAGTACAGGCGGGGGGCTTATGCCGGCCGGCGACATCCCGCCAGCTATCTGCAACAGCAATTGCCTGCATTGACTCCACCCTGCAAGCGGGCGCTGGACCTTGCTTGTGGTGCCGGTCGCAATGCGCTCTACCTGGCCGGGCAGGGTTATCATGTCGATGCTGTCGACATCGCCCGCGAGGGCCTGCAGCGTGGCAGGGCAGCGGCAATGGAAGACACTCTTGCTGGTATTCAATGGCATGAACAGGATCTGGATGACGGCCTGCCAGCCGCGTTGACCGGTTACGGCCTGATACTGATGATTCGTTATCTTGATATCGATCTGTTGCGGGCTGTCTGTCGGCGGTTGCAGCCGGGCGGTTATATACTGGCAGAGGTACATTTGCAGTCTGACAGTCCCGTGGCCGGACCCTCCAGCAATGACTTCCGCGCTGCTCCGGGCGCATTGGCGGATGTCGCCGCCGACCTTGATATCATCGATTGTTGGGAGGGCATTACCGCCGATCCTGATGGCAAAGATGTGGCTCTGGCGCGTTTGCTGGCTCGCCTGCCGGTTGCCTGAAAGGCTGGATGGGCTGAATCTGTATGCGTGCTGGATGTGTACTGGATGAAAGCCCCTATGGCCTGTATATTGCTTGCCCTCCCGTACCGATCAGTCCATTGGGTGGCAACAAAGCAGACTCGCTGCCACTGATACTGACTGCTTATTGTGACAGAACAAAGAGTCAACCGATTGATGAAAAAGGAAAAAACCGCCAAGGATCGCGGCTTCAGAACGGCCGCCGACTACCTGACGGCATCAAAACAATGTGAAATCAGAAACCTCAAGTCACTGCTGTCCCTGTGCGAACTGGTGGTGGCGTGCGGCAATCTGGTGCACGCGCTGCAGCGCGAACGCGGTGCATCCAATCTCTTCCTTGGCTCCGGTGGCCAGCGGTTTGAGTCCGAACTGACTCAGATTCGCCAGCGCACCGATGCCGAAGTCACTGATTTTCGAAGCACGCTCAGCGCTGCTAATGCGCATCTGGATCGTCTGGCCGATGGGACGCGAATGTTCAGTGGCCTGGCGTATGCGGTGCATGCGTTGTCGGAATTGCACCTGCTGCGCGGCAAAGTATCGGCGCAACAGCTGGACGCTGGCGTTGTCACTGAAGCGTATAGTGCTGTTGTGCAGGGCCTGTTGCTGATAGTGTTTGAAACCGCAGATATCGCGGCTGACCCGGAAATAGCCAGGGCACTGGTGGCCATGTTCAACCTGATGCAGGGTAAAGAACTGGCGGGTCAGGAGCGAGCAGCCGGTTCTGCCGGATTTGCCAGTCTGCATTTTGATGATGACCGCAACGCATTGCTGGCACACCTGATTGCCACGCAGGAGCGCTGTTTCGAAATATTCCTGCAATTCGCTGATGCGGACTCGGTTTCACGCTGGTCCTCACTGCAACGGACTCCGGAACTGCTGGAGATAGAACGCATGCGACGGTATGCGGCGGCGTCCACCAGTCCGGTGGCACGTGAACTGGAACTGGCAGATCGATGGTTCAGCCTGATGACGGTTCATATTGATGGCATGAAGCAGGTTGAAAACTCACTGGAGAATTTTTTGACCCGGTTGTGTATTGACCGCCTGGCGCAGGCAGAAGCAAGCCTGAAAAAGAGTCAGCTGGCGCTGGGAAATCTGGGCAGTACAAATGAGTTCAGTACGGAACCGTTTGTCCTGGTCAGGGCCAGCCACCCGCTTGATGAGCGATCCGATACCAAGGGTTATGGAAAATCCATGATGGAACTGCTGCAGTATCAATCCCAGCGTTTACAGCAGATGAACAGCGAGCTTACCGAGGCGCGCGCGGCCCTGGAAGAACGCAAGTTACTGGAGCGCGCCAAGGCCTTGCTGATGAAGCATCGAGGCATAAGCGAAGATGAGGCGCACAAATTGCTCAGGAACATGGCAATGAACCAGAGCAGGCGCCTTGTTGACGTCGCCCGCTCGGTTATCGACATGGCCGCAGTCTGGCACAATCAGTGAGTAGCCTGATGGCCATCATACAGAAAGCGCAAGACAGCCTGCCGGTAATTATTGTAGTCGGCGTCATTGGCCAGTGCCAGACGATCACGTGGTCTGGGCAATTCGACATGCAGGACTTCGCCCACGGTCGCCAGTGGTCCGACAGTCAACATCACGATTTTATCTGACAACAGTACCGCTTCATCTACATCATGCGTGATCATGATGACTGTGTTGTTGAGCGCGGAGTGAATACGCATAACCTCTTCCTGCAGGTGGGCGCGTGTTAACGCATCCAGCGCACCAAAAGGTTCATCCATCAACAGCACCTTGGGCTCCATCGCCAACCCCCGGGCAATGCCCACACGCTGCTTCATGCCACCGGATATTTCATGTGGCCTTTTGTCTTTTGCTTCCGTCATGTGCACCAGTTCGAGGTTGTGCGTAATCCAGTCATGCATTTCAGCGCGACTCTTTTTGCCTTTGAAAACCTGCTTTACCGCCAGAGCAACATTTTCGTATACCGTCAGCCAGGGCAGCAGGGCATGGTTCTGAAACACCACGGCGCGGTCCGGACTGGGTGAGTCGACCTGGCGGCCTTCAAGAATGACGCCTCCTTCGGTCGCCTGGTAGAGACCGGCGACAATGTTCAATATGGTGGACTTGCCACAACCGGAATGACCGATGAGTGAAATGTATTCGCCTTTGGCTACCTTCAGATTGACTTGATCCAGGGCTTTGAATGGAACATTGTTGGTATTGAATTCAATGCCGACATTACTGAGTTCCAGATAGGTTTGCATGTATATTTCTCCTTGTTCGGGGCGTTGATCAGCGCAGTGTGCTGGTTTTGTCCCAGCTGACGTAGCGCTGTATCGTCAACATAAGCTTGTCCAGAATGAAGCCAATAATGCCGATGACCAGAACGGCAACCATGATTCTTCCCATTGAATCGGAACTGCCATTCTGGAATTCATCCCAGATGAATTTACCCAGCCCCGGGCTTTGTGCCAGCATTTCGGCAGCAATCAGAACCATCCAGCCGGTAGCAAGCGACAGGCGCATGCCAGTGAATATCATCGGTATGGCAGAGGGTAGAACGATTTTTCTGATGTGTTGTAATGGCGGGAGCCGTATTACCCGACTAACGTTGATCAGGTCTTTGTCGACGCTGGCGACACCCACCGTTGTGTTAATGACGGTGGGCCAGAGACAACATAGCGCAACCGTGACCGCCGATGTGACAAAGGCTTTGCTGAACAGTTCGCTCTCGCTAACATACAGGGCGCTGACAACCATGGTCACCAGCGGCAACCAGGCCAGCGGTGATACCGGTTTAAAAATCTGCACCACAGGGTTGACGGCACTGTACACGGCTTCGCTGAGTCCACAAAAAATGCCCAGTGGAATGGCGACGGCCATGGCAATGGCAAAACCAAAGGCAACGGTTAACAGACTGGTGCCTATCTGATCGATAAACGTGGGTCGCCCGGTGTAAGGGCGGATAGACACATCTGCATCGGGATTGCTCGCCAGTCGCTCCGCGTTACGTGCTTCCTGCCGTACATAGAAGTCGCGTTCGTTCTGTTGCTCCCGCTGATATTCGGCATATAAATTTCCGCTTTGTTCGATTACCTCCTGTGGTCCCGGGAATTTTCCCAGTGAGGTGTCTATGTTGTTGGCAGCGCCCTGCCACAGCAGAACAAACACGGTTATGCCAATAAAAGACAGAAGCCATGACCTCATGAGCGTGGTCAACTGCGACCCCGGTGCCAGGCTCATGCCTGACAACTGGGGCATAACGTTGCGAAATTTGTGCAAAAGTGTAGCCATAATGTTGGATCCAGTTTGTGTATTCCTTTCCGGCATCTTCAATTCCTTCAAGGGTTCTTGTCCTTCAATCCAATTGTCAGTGATTGCAGGTAAGCATTGGGCTGGCGACCGTCATACGGGATGCCGTCAAGAAACTCGGTCTGTACGGGACGATAACCATCTTCACTGGCGAAGTCCGGGAAGTCCGCTGCCGTCATTTTACCTTCGGCAATCAGCGCTTCGGCCGCCAGCTGATAAATATCAGGCCGGTAGACGCTGGCGGCTGTCTGGTGATACCAGTCGTCGTTTTTTGGTTCGGCAATCTGACCCCAGCGACGCATCTGTGTCAGAAACCAGACGGCATCGGAATAGTAGGGAAACGTGGCATGATTGCGGAAGAACACGTTGAAGTCGGGGACTGGCAGCACTTCACCTTTTTCATATTCGAAGGTACCGGTCATGGAATTGGCGATAACGTCGTAATCTGCCCCTACATAGTGACTACGTGACAGAATTCTTGCTGCCTCTTCGCGGTTGGCATTGTTGTTTTCGTCCAGCCATTTGCCGGCCCGTAACAACGCCTTGACCAACCGAATCGACGTATTGGGGTTTTCCTCGATGAAGGCCTGGGTCATGCCCAGTACTTTCTCCGGGTTATTCTGCCAGATTTCATAGTCAGTGATGACAGGCACACCGATGTCGCGATAGATCGCCTGTTGATTCCATGGCTCGCCGACGCTGTATCCCTTGATTGTGCCAGCGTCCATGGTGGCTGGCATTTGTGGAGGCGGTGTCACAGAAATCATGACATCCGCTTCCAGCGTGCCCGATGTATCACCCCGTTGTGGCGCGTAGTAGCCAGGATGAATACCACCGGCTGCCAGCCAGTAGCGCAGTTCGTAATTGTGCGTCGATACCGGGAACACCATGCCCATGTTGAATGGGTTGCCCTGGGCATGATAGCTCTCGATAACAGGCTTCAGGGCCTGGGCGCTGACGGGTCTTAGCACGCGGCCGTCCTGCTGTGGTATGTTCGGACGCATCATCTCCCAGACGTCATTGGAGACAGTGATGGCGTTGCCATTCAGGTCAAGGCTCAGTGGCGTGACGATGTGAGCGCTGGTGCCGTAACCAATGGTGGCCGCCAACGGCTGGCCGGCCAGCATGTGAGCGCCGTCGAGCCGGCCGTCGATAACGCCGTCCAGCAGTACCCGCCAGTTCGCCTGCGGCTCCAGAGTTACATACAGACCTTCGTCTTCGAAAAACCGTTTTTCATAGGCAATTGCCAGCGGCGCCATGTCGGTGAGTTTGATGAACCCCAGCGTCAGGTCTTCTTTTTCCGGCCAACCGACATCGGCAGCAACGCCGGCTGATATGGCCCAAAGGTTGCTGGTAAGGAAAAGTGCAGTGGCAGAACGCTGAATCGTCCTTTGTATGCTACGCATGATGAAACTCCCTTGCTGTGTTCAAAATAGATCTGTTAGAAAACCAAAGAGAAAGCTCAACAAAAGTTCGCTAAACAATCCAATAGTCAACCAAAAAAAAGCGCCCACCCGCGATAGCAGAAAACTCTGCAGATCACGTGCGGACGCCATTGCCCTTAAAACGTGACAGGTAACCCATCTTTGGGCGCTGTCACAGTCGGTCTACCCCGATAATGCATTTACTGTGCCAAAGCCTGCCTGCTGGTGGAATACGGTCAGGAGCGTCTTTATAAGCCAGGGAAAATGGGGGGATGAGTCAGTAATGCGCCGCCAATGCCAAGGGGCGGTCAGGCACCGGGGTTTGCCTTATTTCAGTGCAGGGCGCGCAAAAACGATGCACAACAATGGACCGAGGTCATCATCGACAGGCAGCCGCCAGACTATGCTTGATTGCGCTGTAGACCAGAGAACACGGGTTCCTAAGTAATAATTAAAATAATTTTGGGCGGCTGGCATAGCTTTTGCTCAACCTATGACACAGGTCACCTGCCTGACTGGAATCAAAGGCGATTTCGAGATCATTTGCAGTGACATAAAGATTTCAGGGCAATGGCGCTCATGACACGACAATAGTCGTGTGATGGGCGCTTTTTTTTGCCTCGGAGAATGAAGGAGAAGGTGCATGAAGAAGCGTCAGTTGTTGGTGATTGGCAATGGCATGGTAGGTCAGCGATTCCTTGAAGAGCTGGTCGCGCTGCAACATGAGTTTGAGGTGACGGTATTCTGCGAAGAGAGTCGTCCGGCTTACGACCGCGTGCAGCTAAGCGCCTGGTTCAGTGGTGCCACCGCAGAAGACCTGGCATTGGGAACCCTTCCCTTCTTTGAAGAGCATGGGATCAGGTTTCTGTGCGATGAGGCCGTCGTCTGCATTGATCGTGACGCCCGTCAGGTCACTGGCAGCAAAGGCAACGACTATCCCTATGATGTGCTGGTACTGGCGACCGGCTCCTATCCTTTTGTGCCACCGATTGCCGGCAGCGATCGCGATGCCTGTCATGTCTACCGCACAATAGACGATCTGGAGGCGATCAAGGCGTCGGCCGCTACCAGCCGTCGTGGTGTCGTGATTGGCGGTGGGCTGCTGGGTCTGGAGGCCGCCAAAGCCTTAAAGGATCTGGGTCTGGAAACCCATGTCGTCGAATTTGCGCCACGCCTGATGGCGGTCCAGCTTGATGCCAGCGGTGGCGAGATGTTACGCAGCAAGATCACTGCACTTGGGGTTTCGGTGCATACCGGAAAGGCGACACAGCGTATTGAAGATGGTGAACAGCACCGACACCGTCTGGTTTTTGCTGAGGACGCGCTAGAGACTGATCTGGTGCTGTTCTCAGCCGGCATCCGGCCACGTGATCAGCTGGCACGTGATTGCGGTCTGAGTATCGGCGAACGCGGTGGTGTTGTCATCGATGACCAGTGCCGTACATCAGATCCCGATATTTTTGCAATAGGCGAAGTGGCGCTGTGGCAGCAACGAATATTTGGTCTGGTGGCACCGGGCTACGATATGGCACGCAAACTCGCATCACTGCTGTGCGGCGATGACAGCGCCATGTTCAGCGGCGCCGATATGAGCACCAAACTGAAACTGCTGGGGGTTGAAGTGGGCTCAATTGGTCTGGCACAGGGTGCGGCACCTGAATACCGCGTGTGTTCGATAGAAGATGCCAGCGCAGGTGTATACAAAAAGCTGGTAATAAGCGAAGACGGCAAACGCCTGCTGGGCGCAGTCCTTGTGGGTGACACCAGTGACTATGACGCACTGCTGCAGTACAGCCTGAATGCACTCGATCTACCTGATTCCCCGATCAGCCTTATTGCCCCGTCAGCAGGTGAAAAACCGATGCTGGGCGTTGATGCATTGCCGGCAACGGCGCAGATATGTTCCTGTAACAATGTCAGTAAGGGTGACATTTGCAGCGCCATAAGTGCCGGCTGTACCACTATTGGTGCGCTGAAGAAGGAAACCCGGGCGTCGTCAACCTGCGGTGGTTGCACGACGTTGGTTAAGCAGGTGCTGGATGCAGAACTCAAGAGCCAGGGTATAGAAATCAATAATGACCTGTGTGAACACTTTGCCTACACCCGCCAGGGGCTGTATCACCTGGTTCGGGTAAACGGCATCCGCTCGTTTGATGAGTTGCTGGCACAGCACGGCCGTGGTCAGGGTTGCGACATATGTAAACCGGCGATCGGCTCCATTCTGGCGTCATGCTGGAATGATTATGTACTGGATCCGCGTCATGTCGGACTGCAGGATACCAATGACAACTTTCTTGCCAATTTGCAGAAAGACGGCAGCTATTCAGTCGTTCCTCGTGTGCCCGGCGGTGAGATCACCCCGGCTAAACTGCTTGTGCTGGCCCAGGTGGCCGAAAAATACGATCTTTATACCAAGATTACCGGCGGCCAGCGTATCGACCTGTTTGGTGCGCGTGTAGACCAGCTTCCATCAATCTGGCGTGATCTGGTGGACGCAGGTTTTGAATCCGGTCACGCATATGGCAAATCCCTGCGGACCGTCAAATCCTGCGTGGGTTCAAGCTGGTGCCGGTATGGCGTACAGGACTCGGTCAGCATGGCGATATATATCGAGGAGCGATACCGCGGCCTGCGTTCGCCACACAAATTAAAAATGGCGGTGTCAGGCTGTACGCGGGAATGTGCTGAAGCGCAAAGCAAGGATGTGGGTGTTATTGCCACAGAGCAGGGTTGGAATCTTTATGTCTGTGGCAATGGCGGTATGCGTCCACGTCATGCCGAACTGTTTGCCAGCGACCTTGATGACAAGACCCTGATTCAAACCATTGATCGCTTTCTGATGTTTTACATCCAGACCGCCGATCGTCTGCAGCGTACGTCGGTATGGCGCGACAACATGGAAGGTGGCCTGGGTTACCTGCAGGACGTCATTATCAATGATTCACTGGGTATCGTTGACGAACTTGAAACCCAGATGCAGTCGGTCATCGATACCTATGTCTGTGAGTGGAAGCGCACCATCGAAGACCCCGTTGCTCTGAAACGCTTCCGACCTTTCCTCAATGATGATCAGCCGGATGAGCAGATTATCTATGTACGCGAACGAGGGCAGAAACGACCGGCACGTGCCGATGAAAAAACAAGCGACGATGTTCTGGAGACTGCGTAATGAATGACACAAGTCAATGGGTAGAGGTGGGCGCACTGGATGACCTGATCCCGGGAACAGGGGCGGCAGTGCGGATAGAGGGTAAGCAGATAGCTGTGTTCAGGACCGGAGAAGGTGTGTTCGCACTGGACAACCGTGACCCGTTCAGCGATGCAAACGTATTGAGTCGCGGTTTGACAGGCGATATCGCGGGACGATCAGTGGTGGCCTCACCCGTGTACAAACAACACTTCTGTTTACAGACCGGAACCTGTCTTGAGGATGAGGAAAAGAATATCCAGGCTTACCCGGTGAGCGTGAGAGACGGTCGGGTTTTTATATCGGCAATGGAGGCGGTGTAATGCCGGGGCAGGAGCACAAGCCTAAACTATTGATAGTAGGTTTTGGCATGGCGGCAGGCCGCCTGTTGCAGGAGGTTCAGCTGCTGGCGCCAGGTCTTTTTGATATCACCGTTATCGGCGAAGAGCCGCAGGCTGCCTACAACCGTATTCTGTTGTCACCCCTGCTGGCTGGTGAATCGGAGGCGTCCATCTTGCCTTTGCAGACATCCTCCTGGTACCAGTCCAACGGCATTGATGTGCAGACAGGGGACCCGGTAACCGACCTGGATGTTGAACAGCGAGTGGCGCATACGGCATCCGGCAAGCAGTACCCCTGGGACCTGCTGGTGCTGGCCACTGGGTCACGTGCTGCCCGACTGCCACTGCCGGGGGCGGAATTGTCAGGTATTGTAAGCTTACGAACCCTGGACGAAGCCAACGAGGTTATGGCTCGTCTGAACAATGAAACTGCCTCTGACCGTCGCGCAGTTGTTGTCGGCGGTGGTGTGCTTGGCCTTGAAGCTGCCTGTGCGTTACAGAACAGAGGCGTTGCCACTACCGTTGTCCACAACGCCAGTTGGCCGATGAATCGGCAGCTGGATTGCGAGGCAGGTGAGTATCTTGCCGCCACGCTGGCGGCACGCAATATCCGTTTTATCAGTGACGCCCAATGCGATCATTTTGTTGCCACGGCCGATGGCGCCCGTGTCGCCGCCTTGCAGATGGGCGACGGTGAGACGCTGGCCTGCGATCTGGTGATTATGGCGGTCGGCATTATCCCGGAAGTGTCACTGGCGCGACAGACAAAGCTTTCAGTTGCCCGTGCTATCAATGTCGATGGCTGGTTGCGTAGCGACGTAACGGGGGTTTTTGCATTAGGCGAGTGCTGTGAAATTGATGGCGAACAGTTTGGTCTGGTTGCACCCATTTATCGGCAGGCTCAGGTATTGGCCGAGGTGCTGCAGCGTTGCGCTACTTCTGGCGCCAAGGCCGATGTGTCAGATATTGCACCCTATACCCGGCAGGCACTACCAACCCGTCTGAAAGTCAGTGGCGTTCACGTTTTTTCTGCCGGATGCCTGGATGACGTTGTAGAACCGCCGGCGCACGCGCAACGAAGCCTTGCCTGGCGCGATCGCGACAATCTGGAATACCGTCGTTTGTGGTGGCAGGAAGGCCGACTGCAGGCTGCGGTCATGTTTGGCGAGATTGGTGACAGCGCAATATACGAACAGTTGATCGAGCAACAGGTGCCGGTGCAGGCGACGGTGCGAGCCCTGCTAACACCGAACGCTCTGGTGCAGCCATGAGCGCCGTTGAGTCAACCTGCCCCTATTGTGGTGTTGGCTGCGGCGTCTCCGTCGACGTTAGCGACGATGCCACTCAGGTGTCAGTCAAAGGGGACAAAACCCATCCAGCGAATGCTGGTCGCCTCTGTGTCAAAGGCAGTGCGCTGGCGGATACTCTGGGCCTGCAGTCACGCCTGCTGAAACCCAGAGTTGATGGTCTGCAGGCAAGCTGGGATCACGCGCTGAGTGCCGTGAGTAAACGTCTGTCGGACACAGTGGCAACGTACGGTCCCGAGTCGGTAGCATTCTATGTGTCTGGGCAGTTGTTGACAGAAGACTACTATGTCGCCAATAAACTGCTGAAAGGTTTCATTGGCACCGCCAACATCGATACCAACAGTCGCCTGTGTATGTCGACAGCCGTGGCTGCACATAAACGTGTGCTGGGCAGCGACACCGTGCCAGGTTGTTATGAGGATCTGGAACTGGCGGACCTGCTGATCATTACCGGCTCCAACATGGCGTGGACACATCCAGTGGTTTATCAACGCATTGTTGCCGCCAAACAGGCCAGACCGCATATGAAGATTGTGGTCATTGATCCCCGGAAAACAGCAACCAGCGAACTGGCCGACCTGCATCTGCAGCTGGCTCCGGGATCCGATATCTGGTTGTTCGATGGTTTGCTGGCGTGGCTGCTGGACTCAACCGCCATTGATGCAAGGTATCTGAACGATCATACGGAAAATTATTCCGAGCTGGTGAAACAGTGCCGACAGCGTGACAATGACATCAGCACCATTGCCCGGCGCTGTCAGGTCGACGAAGACGAACTACGCACCTTCTACCAATGGTTTGTACGCACAGCCAGAACAGTCACTGTCTTTTCGCAGGGCATCAATCAGTCTGCACACGGCGTTGATCAGGCCAGTCTGATACTCTACTGCCATCTGGTGACCGGTCGGGTTGGCAAGCCTGGCGCAAGTCCGTTTTCCATTACCGGTCAACCCAATGCCATGGGTGGACGTGAAGTCGGCGGCCTCGCCAATCAGTTGGCCGCGCACATGGACATTGACAACCCGGCCCATCACGCCCTGGTCAGTGAGTTCTGGCAGACACAAAAACTGGCAACGACGCCAGGCCTCAAAGCCGTGGATATGTTCAGAGCCGTGGCAAACGGCAAAATCCGTTTTATCTGGATCATGGCGACCAATCCTGTGGTGTCAATGCCTGAAGCCGAGCTGGTGCGTAATGCGCTGGCGGGCTGCGACCACGTTGTCGTGTCAGACTGCATCGCGGACACGGACACCACGCGGATGGCAGATATACTTCTGCCCGCCGCTGCCTGGGGCGAAAAATCCGGCACAGTTACCAACTCGGAACGATGTATTTCTCGTCAACGCGGATTTTTGCCATTGCCGGGTTCGTCCAGGCCGGATTGGTGGATCATAAGTCAGGTCGCTAAGCACCTGGGTTTCGAACACGCATTTGATTACCAATGTGCAGCTGACATATTCCGTGAACATGCCGCGTTGTCGACGTACAAAAATGGTGGTACCCGCGATTTTGATATTGGCGCCCTGATGCAGCTGGACAATGCCCAATACGATGCGCTGACGCCTGTGCAGTGGCCTTTGACCCCTGCATCGACAGTGTCCAGCGGTCTGGTTGGCAAGGCGCGGATGTTCGCTGACGGACGATTTTATACGCCTTCCGGGCGCGCCCGCTTCTTGTCGGTTGCGCCCGGATCATTGCCACAGACCACTGACGCCGAATTCCCTTTGTGGCTGAACACCGGTCGTATACGCGATCAGTGGCACACCATGACGCGGACCGGGCTCAGCGGCAAGCTGCAGAAACATATCAGTGAACCCTTTGTTGAACTGCATCCCATGGATCTGCAGCTACGTGGGCTTCATGCTGGCGACCTGGCGCTTATCAGCAGCCGTCATGGCCAGTGTGTGATGCGCGTGCGAGATCAGGCCGGACAATCACCGGGCAGCGTTTTTATGCCGATTCACTGGAATGACACTGTCGCCTCCAATGCGCGTGTGGATAAACTGGTATCAGCAATCTGCGACCCGATCTCCGGCCAGCCAGCCTTCAAACAAACACCCGTGACGGTATCGCGGCTGTCCGTGAAGTGGCAGGCCGTGCTGGTCTCCTCCCGTCGATTGACATTGCCGTCTGCCAGTTATTGGAGCACACGAAACCTGGACGGCTTGTATTTCACGACTCTGGCAGGTGATAAGAACATCGACGCTGGCTTACTGAAGAAATTATGGGCTGAGGTAGCGACAAGCTGGGCCGAGATTGAGGACAGCCATCAGGACTCCCTGCGCCTGATCGGTCGCAACAGCGCCGGACTGCAGATCTGGTTCGCATTGCAGACCACAACCGTTCCCGAGGTAGATGAAGACTGGTTGTCAGCAAGCTGGCAGCAGGAAAATATATCCATGCGTGATCTTGTGCTGGGTTGCGATGCCGGTAATCAGGGTGAGGCGAAGGGCACATTGGTGTGTACCTGTATGCAGGTTTACGAAAAAACTATTCAACAGGCCATTGCGTCAGGTTGCACGGATACTACGAAGATAGGCAGAAAAACACGTGCAGGAACCAATTGTGGATCATGCATACCGGAGTTGAACCGGCTACTGGTGTCCACGGCAGCGGCGCCGGCCGTGCAGTGCGACACATCATCAAAAATTGAGGAGTCACTATGCTGACCGTGATTAAACCACATAGCAAAGCATTACCTGCCGGACAGGTCTGGCTGGTGGGTGCCGGGCCAGGAGACCCGGAATTGATCAGCGTCAAGGGGCTGCGTCTGATTCGACAGGCCGATGTGCTTGTTTATGATCGCCTGGTGGCCAGTGAACTTTTGTCAGAGGCGCGTGCCGACGCGGTAATGGTCGACGTTGGCAAACGTCCGGGACATCACCCGGTACCGCAACACCAGATTGAAAACATATTGTTGATGCATGCACGCGCCGGGAAATCGGTGGTCAGGCTAAAAGGCGGTGATCCCTTTGTTTTTGGTCGCGGAGGGGAAGAAATGGTGAGTCTGCAGGCGGCGGGTATCACTGTCAGTGTGGTGCCAGGTATCACTGCTGCTTCAGCCTGCGCTGCTACAGCCGGATTCCCATTGACCCAGCGCGGCATGGCCTCGGGTGTCTGTCTGACCACGGCTCACTACGCTGATGAACAGGATCATACTCACTGGCAGTCACTGGCGGCGGACCGTTCGCGAACATTGGTTTTCTATATGGGACTCGCCAGTCTGGCAACAATCCGTAGCAACCTGATCAAGCACGGACTGTCTGGCTCGACGCCAGCGGCGCTCATTGAAAATGGCAGTCGCAACGATCAGCGAACCTGTTATTGCAGTGTGGCAGAGATCGACCGCGTTGCCCGCAATCACAAATTACAAAGCCCATGTCTGCTGGTTATTGGCGACGTCGTGGCGCTGGCGGAACAAAACAATAAAGTCGAGCAGGCAGCCGACGTGCTGAGTGCCTGAGCATCATAAGAAAGTGGGAGGGTCACAACTTGAACCAAGAGATCAAACGCAAAAAGGATTGAAAATGAAACCACATTCTTCGACCGTTGTACCGACTGTTCTGGCTGCCACTGCGGTGATGTTATTGACAACGGCTACGTCGACCCTGGCTCAGACAGAGCCGGCGCTGGGCACGGCTTTGACATCAGGCAGCACCAACCTGAGCTTCAGGCTGCGAAGCGAACATGTTGATGACGCCGGTTTTATCGGTGATGCCGCCGCCAACACACTGCGAACCCGGTTGAGCTGGCGTAGCGGAAACTGGGAGAACATGAACCTGTTGTTGGAAATGGATAGTGTGACCTATCTGGGTGACGATCGCTTCAACAATACACGCAATTCCAATACGCGCTATCCAGTAGTGGCTGATCCCGATGGGGTCGACCTGAATCAGGCGGCATTGCAGTATCGACTGGATGGCGGCAGCGTGACTGTCGGGCGCCAGCGTCTGCTGCGTGGCAATCAGCGTTTTGTTGGCAGTGTTGGCTGGCGCCAGAATGAACAGACGTTTGACGCCATCGCACTGAACCTGACACCAACATCGACGCTGGAGCTGGATTATGCCTGGGTGAATGATACCCGTCGCATCTTTGGCCCGGAGAATGGTAACCCGCCGGCGGCGCTAGACAGTGATCATCATCTATTGAATGCGCGCTGGCGCGTCAGCGCCGAACTCAACCTTGATTTCTACAGTTACTCGCTGGCCTTTAGCGAAGCGCCCGCTTTGTCGTCCGCTACACACGGGCTGGCTGTAACCGGTGAGCGCGAGCTTGGCACGGACACGCAGGTCGACTATCGCATCGAGTATGCCCGACAGTCGGATTATCGTAATAACCCCAACGACTATAGCGCTGACTATGTGATGGTGTCGGCCGGTATCAAAATCAGTGGCGTTCGAGCGGCCCTGTCCCATGAGATCCTGGGGGCCGACAGCAGCGCTGGCATGGCTGTGCAGACGCCACTGGCGACTTTGCACGCGTTTCAGGGTTGGGCCGATAAATTCCTCAACACACCTGCTTTCGGTGTGCGTGATACCGCCGTCAGCCTGGCCGGCAATATTGCCGGCTCCAACCTGACCCTGGCCTGGCATGACTACCAGGCGGATGCGGGTAGCCTGTCGTTGGGACAGGAGGTGAATATTCAGGTGGCAAAAACCTTTGCCTCGCGCTACACGCTGGCGGCGAAGTTTGCCAGCTATCACGCTGACCGCTATAGCACTGATGCGCAGAAGTTCTGGTTGAGTGCAGAGGCTCGATTCTGAGTGCCGGCCTTCGATCCCTGTTATACATTGATTGTACTGGCCGGCGGTCAGGGCAGCCGTATGGGTGGTTGTGACAAGGGCATGCTGACGCTGGGTCAGCAGACTTTCGCCGAATTACTTGTACACAGGTTGCGTTGTTCCGCTGCGGCTTTCAATCCGGGGTATGGGCCTGTGCTGATCAGTGCCAATCGCAATCAACAGGATTATGGCCGGATCGGGGCACAGGTGTGTGCAGACCTGCGCCCTGACTTTCAGGGGCCTTTGGCCGGGCTGGAGGCTGCTCTGTCCCGGGCGTCCCCAGACCTGCCGGCCGTGATCGTACCGTGTGACATGCCACTGTTGCCGGATAATCTGCCGGCCGGATTGCTGCGTTCGGTTATGGCGGACCAGCGTTCAGTAGCTGTGTTGCACGACGGCCATCGACGCCAGCATCTGTGCCTGGCGTTGTGGCCTCAGTCTGCATTGTTTTCCATCCGTCAACGACTCGATGAAAATCAGCGTTCAGTGGCAGGCTGGCTGGCCGGACAGCTGGTTGCTGACGTGACGTTCAGCGAGGAAAGCGTTGGTGCTCTGCCGTTCGCCTGCAATATAAATAGAACCAGTGATCTGGCCCAACTGCCAGGCTGATATTTTGATAGTCTCAGAATGCATCCATCAGTGCCTCTCCCACCGGTGTCTGGGTCATCAGAACGTACAATTGATCGTATTCCAGGCCGCCTGATTGGTTGTAATCCAGTGACTCAAATGCTGCCGCCAGTTGGCCCCGCATATTGCCAGGCATTTCGTCCAATGACACCCGGCCATCCAGGCTGGTATCAAGAAAACCCAGCGCGACACTGGTTACAAAATGTGCCTCCGCGTCTACCCTGGAGTTCGCATCGGGGTCAGTGTTGCCGGCGTCAGCATAGCGATACGAAATACCGCCGTACAACATTTCTTCCGACGTCTGTTCACCCCAGCTTACAGTACGGTCCGGATCCGGATTGCTCAGGTTGTTGGCCGAATTGTCATATACTGTCCGGTGCACGACCATGGTGCCGGCTGGCACATGACGGGGTTGTTCGAATTTAAAGTAGCGTTGCCAATTAAAATCGTAGTTGGGCGAACTCAGCACCAGTTCTTCAGAGCCATCGGGATAACGCAGGCTGAAACGCGATGCTTTGCCACGGTAATGCGCGTGAGGAAACAGGGCATAAATGATGGCGTCGCGCTGGAATTGATAATAGGCAGTTTCTTCGTGCTCTCGGGCACCAGCTGGAATTTGCAGTTGCGGATTGATGATGGCGTAGTGTTGCAGGACGTGTTCCGGTGCCTGCTCAGCAAAATACAGACCGATACGCGTGTTGTCGGATGCTTCCCGGCCATAAGTCGTGTAATGCATCTGCGCGTAGAACGAGCTGTTGGCGGGCACATAGAGGCCGGTGCCCTCAGGATACTGATAGACTTCATTGCCTGGTACAAATGTCATCAGTTGCGGATCGGTCAACGCATCACCGTCGTCGGCATCATTGGCTGGCGAGTGTGGGCCGACGGTGGCAATGACATGGTGTACCGCCTGTCGGTCGCCGGGAATGATCTGCACGGCACGCACCCATACAGGCGTTGCCAGCGGATTGGCGACAGCAAAATTCTCATAATCCAGAACGCCGGTGGCAGGCACCGTAAAGCCGGGCAGGTCGATGATCAGGTCGGGTTCCCCGAGCGCCCAGGTGCTCTCCACGGCGGCGACTGATTCCAGTGGATCCGGACCATCACCGCGGCGAGCCCCTGCCTCAATCCAGTTGACCAATGTCTGTTCCTCTTCGATAGTCAGGCTGATATCGTGCGCGAAGTTACCGACTGCAGGGTCCGCGTGCCAGGGCGGCATGCGTTTGGTAAGAATTGTCTCGCGAATCATCGGTGAGAAGCCCTGTATCATGGCATGACTGGTCATCGCCCAGGGTCCAATGCCGCCTGGTCGATGGCAATCGACGCACTTCCGCATCAGTATCGGCGCTACGCTGTCGGTATAGGAAATGTGTTGATAAGCATCGCGCTCCGCCGCATCGGGCAACGGCAGCTCCTCGCTACCATGGCTTGCCGGCATGGCGGTGACAGTCAGCGTCGCCGGATCGCCGGACGTGTGCTGTGCAAGCACATCGCCGACCGGATTGGCGGAGCCGGCTACGGAATCCACGACCGGGCCCCGATACAGGACCTGCCAGGTTTTGGTGTCGACAACCAGTGCCTGACCGGCATGTGTCAGTCCCAAGGCTCGGGTCACCAGTTGGGCACGGTCATCCAGCACGGACATATTGACATCGATGTCTTTCATGTCCGTTCGGATGGCCTCGCGATCCTCATCCTCAATCGCGTTGATCAGGAAGATCCGAACATTACTGAACTGCTGTTGAACGGCGCCCAGCGTGCGTGCCGATTCTGCTACCAGCGGCGATTCGATACGATGTGCCATCAGTACCACGGCACTGGCATCGTCGTGGTAATACAGCTCTGTGGCTTCGCCATGCTGATCAATCAGCATAAAGTTGGTGATGCGATCGTCCGCCCATGCAGTGCCGGCAGCCAACCAGAATGATGTCAGAGCGCAAATCATGCGAGGTATCCAGCGTGTGTAGTTGAGTAGCGTCATCGTTGATCTCCAGACCCTGTAGTATATGTGTTCGTGGATCATGCTAATGGAATGCGGCAACTCATGGCTGCCTGATATCTGACAATTGCCAATAAATCTGTTTATTTCGGATTTGCTCAGAATTGTCGGTATTTTCTTTTATTTCAGTTCCTTAGCCTGACTGTAAACGAGGCCTTCAGAATTGGTCAGCTTTTTTGCCAGATTTCTGTTTAAACGCTGGCAGCCATCGGTCAGAATCATGGGTTCGGGCTGACTGCTGCGGTTAGCGAAATGTATCAACAAGTCCTGTTGCAAAAGATGGGGTTCATGAACACAGCAACAATAATAATTTCTTCGATGGCCATTTCCCAGTTCGTCTTTCTGGCGGCTCATTTTTTGATCCGTTATCAAAATACAACAGGTAAAATGGTGGCAGGGCTATGCCTGTGCACAATCGCCTACCTGCTGAATGAATCACTTGATCTTGCTGACGGTAGCCTGGTCAATCTGGGTCTGGGAATAATGGCTACTGCGGCGCCATTTTTGTTGTGGTTGATCGCATCACGGCTTTTTGTAGATGAGCGTGAGAAACACACGTTTGCCTGGCTGGCGCTAGCATTGTGTTACGTGCTCGATGTCTATCGCGCTGTCGGCTTTGCCGGAAATGAAAACAGCGCAGAGTCAACAATACTCGAACTTGCTGCCTACTTTGTCCCTCAGTTGATCCTTCTTGGTTTCCCATTGCACGCCATTTATCTGGCCATTCGCGGCTATGAATCCGATTTGCTTGAAGAGCGCAGGAAGTTCCGCATCGCCTTTATTACCGGGTTGGGGGTTGTGGTGGTTTTTATTGTGACCTGCGACATTCTGAATGATGTCCTCCAGGGCGGTCTCGCGGGCGGGGGTGATCCTTATGTTATTCTGGCGTCGCTGTGTCTGTTTCTGGTTGCGCTGATATTTAATCTTGGCTCAATTCAGTCGTCGAACAGTACACTAAAAATTGTCTCCGACAACGCAGCAGTGGACGCGACGACAGAGTCCATCGTCAATCCGGCAGCCGGTCAGGACCAGAGTCTTGTGCGGGCTATCGAGCGTGCGATGGAGGAAGATAAACTGTATCAGGAGCCGGGGCTTACCATTGCTGAACTCGCCACGCATATTGGTGTGTTGGAGTACAAAGCCAGGCAGCTTATAAACAAGTCAATGCAATACAAGAACTTTAACCAATTTCTCAACAACTATCGGATCAGTGAGGCGTGTCAGTTGATCAATAGTACAAAATACCCTGTTTCGCGAATCGCCATGGATGTCGGGTATTCGTCTCTGTCAGTGTTCAACCGGGCATTTAAAGAGCGGACAGGGGCCACGCCCTCTGAGTACCGCAAGCAACAGGGCCATTGACGGTTCGACGACAGGATAACCTCAATCAACCTGCCGGACAGCGCCCCTCGCCACAGATGGCACTGGTGTCGTGATTCGGGATACACTCGGTTTAGCCTGGGAGTATGACACCTGATGCAAAACAAGATTCACAATGCACTTGAACAGATCAATCGAACAGTGTTGGGCAAGGATGAGCAGATCCGGCTGGCGCTGTGCTGCCTGTTGGGTGGCGGACACCTGTTGCTGGAAGACCTTCCCGGCATGGGCAAGACAACGCTGGCTCACACGCTCGCCGGCGTGATGGGACTGGCTTTTCGCCGCATCCAGTTCACCAGTGACCTGTTGCCGGCAGATATTCTGGGAGGTTCCGTATTTGACCCGTCATCGGGACAGTTTCACTTTCATGAAGGGCCGGTATTTTGCCAGGTTTTGATGGCTGATGAGATTAACCGTGCCACACCACGCACCCAAAGCGCGCTGCTGGAGGCCATGGAAGAAGGGCAAGTGTCACTGGATGGCGAAACCCGTCCGTTGCCGGAGCCGTTTTTTGTTATTGCGACGCAGAACCCGTCAGAGCTGGCAGGTACCTACCCATTGCCTGAATCCCAGACTGACCGCTTTCTGATGTGCCTGTCATTGGGTTACCCGGATCGTGCTTCAGAAAGACAATTGCTGGCAGATCCGGATCGACGGTTGCAGTTACCCACTCTGCAGGTTTGCCTGACACCCGCAGATCTGCAGAGCTGGCAGCAGTCGCTGATCGACGTGCAATTATCTGACGCGGTACTCGATTACATCCAACGGCTGATTCAATTCACACGGCAATCTCCACGTATTCAGCTGGGGCTGTCGCCGCGCGGTGGGCTGGCTATTGTACGCGCAGCGCGATGTTACGCACTGATGGACGGACGCAAATATGTGACACCGGATGACGTTCAAGCCGTGTTTTCGGCAGTGGCGAATCACCGGTTGAGCGGCAGTGATGCCATGGTCGATGCACTGGCGGTAACAGACCAGCCTTCAGATCGTGATCAATTGCAGGAGAACCTGGCGCAATGGGTGCTGGCATCGGTCAACGTACTGAGCGAGTGATTGCTGCCTGGCAGTGGTTGCTTCACAGGCTTCCGGTGCAGGCCTTCAGGAAGCGGCAGGCACGCTGGCTGGCGCGCCGGGTGCCACCAGGCAATAAGTTGCGACTGAGTCAACGAATCATTTTTATCCTGCCGACGATGCGCGGGGTAATGTTTGGTTTCGGTGCGATTATTGTGATGATCATTGCCGTTGCCGAGCGCAACCTGGTGGCTTTGCTGCTGGGCACCCTGTTTCTGAGTCTGTTCCTGCTCAGTCTGATCCTCTGCTATCGCAACCTGAGTGGTCTCCTTCTGAGCGCTGCTGATCTACAATTGTTTCCGCCCCGACAGCGCGTTTTTAAGGGTGACGTGGCTGATTTTCGCATCGCACTGACGGCTGCCGATGGGCGTCGCTCCCATCAGGATCTATGGTTGGGTTTCGGTGACGACTCGATGATGCGGTTGTCGATTGGGGCAGGTGCTTCCACAACCATCACGCTGAGCACACAAGCAGCGCAGCGTGGGGTGTTATCGGCGCCGCGGTTGATGTTGCGTACCCAGTACCCGGTTGGTTTGTGGCGAGCATGGAGTCGACCGGACCTGGCGATGCGAGTGTTGGTATACCCGCAACCATTTACCTGTACGCTGCCCGCAATTGCCAGCCGCACGGTGTCTCGACAGCCCGGTGAGCAGCAGGCGTCATGCCGCTCTGGAATGGACGATTTTCTTGGGCTTCGCAGCTATCAGGCTGGGGATTCACGACGGCACATCGCCTGGCAGGCCATGGCCAAAGGGCAGGGCCTGCGTACCAAACAATTTGTCAGCGAAGGCGATCAGACAATCTCATTGCGTTGGTCGATGTTTCAGGGCCATGACCCAGAGACCATTCTGGCGTTTTTAAGTTATCAAGTGCTGCACCTGAGTCGTCGTCAACACAGCATTGAGCTGCGTTTGCCAGCGAACGTGAAGGTTGCTGCAGGTCAGGGCGAGGCGCATAAGCATCAACTATTGCAGGCGCTGGCGCTGTGGGAGCCGCCAGTATGACCGACGTCAATACCACAGTTCGTGATCTAAATGCTGCCAACAGGCATCAGTACAATGATAAAGCAGCGGACGTCCGTAATGACAATGCCGTTAGCGTGCCAACAGCACTCCTGGCGGCGGTTGCGTTGGTGCTGCCGCCACTACAGGCACAGGCCTGGTGGCTGATTTTGCCGTGTCTGGTGTGTCTAATACTGCGCTGGCATACCATTGCCTTTGTGCTGCTGTTTGCCGCCGTACCGGAAGCTGACGGTTGGCCTGCCGGGTTGTATTTTCTGAGCCTGGTACTGTTGTTGTTGATGCGTATGAGTACTGGTCCCGCAGACACGGCGCTGAGTCAGCTGGGCAAAGCCGGGCGTCAGGTGTTGCTGGCTTTGCCTGTACTGATGCTGTTGGCGGCTGTCATGCTGGTGGCAGGTGCGGGCTGGTCAGAGCGTACACCGGACAACAGCGCGCGCACAGGTGTTAGTGACCGCATGACGCCAGGCAGTGTCAGCGAACTGGTCAACGACGGTAATCTGGCGATGCGCGTCGGTTTTAACGACGTTACTGAGAGCGATGCAGACGTCGATAACGACGGTGGCAGCGGCCCGGTTTTATTGCCCCAGGATCTGTACTGGCGCGGCCTGGTACTGGAACATTTTGATGGGCGCAGCTGGACCCGCGAGAATCAATTGATGTTTGACCTGGATCCTCCACCCGTTATTACTGGACAGCAGTCAAGGCTGCTGTATCAGGTCACCCTGGAACCCACCCGGCAGGCCTGGCTTTATGGTCTGCATCAGGCGCATACCACGCGCGCAGATACGTACCGCGATAGCCGGGGCATGCTGATCAGCGCAGATATCATACGCCAGCGCATCCGTTATCCAGTCACCTCTGTAACGCCGCAGCGGGAACTGGATCTGCACGGCAGCATGCGCGAGCGGAATCTGGCACTGCCCGCTGGCAGCAATCCGCAAACCCGGCAGTGGGTCGCCGGATTGCGACGCACGCATCCTGATGATCACGACTTCAGCCGGACGGTGCTGCAGTATTTTAACCAGCAGCCGTTTTTTTATACGCTCACGCCAGCGGTGGCACGAGTGCAGGCGCAGACCCAGACCCTGAGCAACAGCGTCGACGATTTCCTGTTCAACAGCCGCGAAGGTTATTGCGAACACTATGCCAGTGCTCTAACGTTTACCTTGCGTGCGGCCGGTATTCCGGCACGTGTGGTGGCGGGTTACCAGGGGGGGGAGCAGAACCCCATCACCGGTCACTGGAGTGTTTACCAATTCAATGCCCACGCCTGGGTGGAAGCGTGGTACCCCGATACTGGCTGGCAGCGACTTGACCCGACGCTGTCGGTTGCTCCCGAGCGCATCATTCAGGGAATCGACGCATGGCTGGCGGCACTGGGCAACGATGAGGCTCGTGCTAACCTGGATGGTGGCACCCGGTTGCGAATGCTGTTCGGCGACATCCCGGGTTTTGACAGCGCCCGACATGGTCTCGATGCGCTACAGCATGGTTGGAATCTCAGCGTGTACGATGCCGATGGCGACCTGCGTACTGAAGAGTTGGCAACCTGGCTAGAATCCCGTGGTCTTGGCAATCTGCCTGTATGGTTGCTGGCCTTGCTGTTGTTGGCGGTTGGACTGCGTGCAATGTTTGGTGAGCGTACGCATGGACGACGGCAACGATCACCTGTCATTCAGGCTTACATGCGCCTGGATGCGCGATTACAAAAGCAGGGGCTGGGACGAATGCCGTCAGAAACCATCAGGGCGCACCTGACTCGAATTTCGGAGTGGCTTCCGGAACAGGCAGGCGCTCTGCATGAGCTGGGTCAATTGATGACGGTAGCTGAGTACAGTAACGACAGCAATGAACAGCGAGACGTGTCTGCGCGCATGCATCAGTTGATTCGCTTCGTCCGGTCTGCGCGACGTTAATCCCGGTAGACGACGATCAGTCTTCGGTCTTGAGTGACATTGCGGTTCGCCAGCGCGAATGGTTCAGGTAGATCTGGTAAAGATGGATAGCGGCGGCAACAATCAGCGCGACCAGGGCCAGATAACGTTGGTCGCCCGTGACCCCCAAGGTGATTCCAAACAACGCAAGGGCACCGACAACGGCGAACGTCGGGTAGAAGTCTCGACGAGTGGCCGGTGCTGTGATCGAGAAAAAAGCACGGTTGTCCGGATCCTGCCTGGCTCTGCGAAAGATGGAGTGCAGGGCGGCTGTCATGGCACCGAATATTATTGCCAGAATGAGAAACCAGGGCATCAGGTAGTCCATGCCCAGACATGCGATCAGGGTGAATTCCAGAACACCAATGCCGATCGGTACCAGTGAATCTCCCGGGGAGGGTACCCAACTGAAGCGCATTGTCATGCTGCTATACAATAGCCAGATGAGCATGATGCCGAGCAGCGTAACAGCAATTTGCAGCCAGCTTAGTATCGACAGCCAGGATAGTTGCAATAGGGTGTTATCACCGGTGATGTGCACCCAGAGCAACTCAAGCGCCAGCGCCTGAATGATACTGAGCAGTGTCAGTAACACCATGGGCATCTGATTCTTGGCACGTTGGCGCATGCTGACATCCCCCTCAAGCATTAACAGTGTTGAATTGCCTGCAGCCGACCGCCCTGATGAGCGTTTGCGATTGGCGTCAGTATTGGTTGCTGGCAATGTAACAATCTCCGTGCAATAAGACACTGGTCACTTTTCAGCGTTCCAATATCAACAGAGTTTCAGGAGCCAATGTCAAAAAAGCACTGATGATCTTGCCGTCAGTTAAGGGTATGCTCGGTATCTGATCAAATAGAGAATATCAGAAATGCCGGATTTGTCACACGCATCAAGATTGTCAGCGCTTTCGCTCTTCTCACCTATATGGCTGGTGGCCTTTCTGTTGTTCAGCCTGTTCTACATCTTTTTACCGGTATCCATCGCGCCGGACTGGCGCTGGTTGCTGAAGATCATTCCAATTGCCTTGTTGTTACTGATGGCGTTGGGCAGGACGCACGGCGCGGTCCGTCTGCTACTGGGGCTTGGTCTTGTGTTATCGGCCACGGGCGATGTTCTGCTGGCGCTGGAGGACAAGTTTGTGCCCGGGCTTGTGGCCTTTTTGCTGGCTCAGGTCATCTATACCGTTCTGTTTTTGACGCAGTGTCGCTGGCAGCGGCGTCGCCTGCTCTGGGCGATGTTTATTGTGACCTATGCAGTGGTGTGTACGCTGCTTATTGTCCCTGCATCTGGCGACATGAAAGTGCCCGTGATTGCTTACATGGTCGCAATCAGTGCGATGGCCATGGCGGCAGGTTTCAGGCGTGAGCCGCAGTTTCTTTGGGTGGCTATGGGTGCGCTGCTGTTTATGATGAGCGATACTCTGATTGCTGTCGATCGCTTCGTGTCGCCTTTTGCATACTCAGGGATAGCTGTCATGCTGACTTACTACCTGGCTCAACTGCTGATCTGTACAGGCATCGTCAGGCATAATACAACAGCGTGAGTCGGTTTGCCTTGACCCTGGATATCAATCGTGTCGAGGTTGGCCAGAGTATCCGGCAACATCACTCAGCACCAACGCTGGATGATTCGAAGTTACGCGCTGACGCTGGGTACCGAATCTGGTCATCGCTGAGTGGGTGTTCGTTGCCGCGCTGGTCTCACAGAGGGTGGCATCTCGAGGTGCGCCAGACGCTGCCGGCAGCGTCTGACAGCAGTTTATAGTCAGCCTTTCAGGACAGTACGTCTACGCCGGTGGCGACAAACTGGTATTCAATGATGGGCTGAGTCACCGTTGTGGGATCGCCACCGGCATCCTCTATCAGGTGTTTACTGTCTTCCAGACTCAGTTCTACTTTTTCCATGGTGCCTTCGGCACGAACAATTTTGCCACGAACCGAGAAGGGCACGAAGAACCCATAATCCTTGAAGGTGACACGGACATCACCTGCGTCACTGGAAAATCCCAGCCAGCAGCCTTTGGCCTGGCATACTGAAGTGACTTCGGCTTCTACCAGCAGCGTACCCTGATGGCCGGCGTCTACCGAGGCGATTGCTTCCGGCACCGTGCTCGATCGCCCGTCTGTGACTGGGGCGCCGTATTGCTCTGCCTGCGTGGCCGTTGTGCACAGGAGTAGAAGCGCCAAGGTGATCAGTCTGTTCATGAGTGTGTCGTCCGTTGTTTGGGGATGACGCTACTATGCCGCATACAGGCGCGATAATTCAAGCCGCTGTCCCTGATGTTTGCCTGCTCCTGCTGGCGCATTAATCTGAGCTGTTGTGTCTGCCTGAATATCTTTATCAACTGATTCCCGACATTTCCCTTGCAATAATACTGTGTGGCGCCTAGTATTATGCTGTGTGGTACACAGTATGTGGCGCACAGTATACGCCGCAGAAAACAGGGTGAGAACAATGGCCACTGCAAAACTCGACAAAATGCGCCTCGAACTTCGCAGGGGGGTGCTGGTACTGGCGGTACTGGCATCACTCAGGCAGCCGCATTATGGCTATTCGCTGCGCAGGCAGTTACAGGAGCGCGGCATTGAAATAGATGAAGGCACCTTGTATCCCCTGATTCGTCGCCTGGCGGAGCAGGAGCTGCTGGACAGTGAATGGCGTCAGGGTGAAGGTCGGGAACGTCGCTATTACCAATTGTCGGTATCTGGCAGGGAGCTGTTGGGGCAATTGAGTGAAGAATGGCAACAATTAAACGGTGCGCTGGCCAGCATTCTGGGTGGTGCAGAGAAGGAGACAGAGTGATGGATCTGGTGACGCGTTATATCGCTGCTGTGCAGCGTGAGCTGCCCGAGAACAAACGGGAGGAAATTGGTCGCGAACTGAAGGCCAATATCATGGATCAACTTGACGCTCTGGCCGAGGAGCACGGCGAGATAAGTGATGCTGACATTGCCGTGGCGCTTAAACGCATGGGGCGACCGCGCACAGTGGCACAACAGTTTGTTCCGCCCCAGCCGTTGATCCGGTTGTCCTATATGCCGATTTATCAATACACCCTTTTTCTGGTGCTCGGCCTCCTGTTTTTGCTGCAGGTGGCAGAGACGACAGTTACATGGCTGGCCAGCGAAAGTATGGGGTTGATCCGGTATGTGCTGACGCTGACAGTCGGTTTTCTGGATGAAGCGGTTTTCGGTTTTGCCAGTGTTACTCTGGTGTTCTGGTTGCTGTCGCGTCAGACCGATGGTAGCAAACCCTGCCAGGAAACAGACTGGCATCCCGAGCAACTGCCTGATGCGGGGCCCGGCTGGCAGCATATTTCCATGGAGGACATCTTTACCGATCTGGCCACCTACCTGTTTCTTCTGATCCTGATCTGGTACACGGTGTGGATGCCGCCCGAGCAACTGGATAACGTACGGTTTTTTATCAGTGACCAGTCACACCTTTTTCTGAAATGGGTCAGCCCTCTGGCGATGTTTGGTCTAGCAGCAGGACTATGGCAGCTCAAGCAGCGATTCTGGACTCGGCCCATGCTGATGACCAATATCGCTCTCAACCTGGCGTTGGTCACTGCGACATTGGCGCTGGCAGCAAGCAGTCCGTTGTTGCACAGTGACGTAGCCCAATGGCAAGGTGTGTTTAGTCTGGAGCAGCTTGAGCGTAATGCCAGAATCGCGCTGGTGATTATTGCACTCTACCCTGCGTGGGAGATTGGGCGTGACCTGTTCAGGTTGCGCAGGTTTTGACAAATATGTGATAAAACGTTATGTAGATTGTCCAGTCTAAAATCTCACTTCCGAGTCTTGAGTTCGGTGGGGGTAATAATCAGGAGGATATCTGTATGACGACTCAATTCAGAAACCTGACTTTCGAAGGTGGAGGTGTCAAGGGCATCGCCTACATTGGTGCCATGCAGATTCTGGAAGGGCGCGGCGTTTTGCCGGGGATTCGTCGCGTTGGTGGCACCAGCGCAGGTGCCATCAATGCGCTGATATTTGCGCTGGGCTACAGCATAGCCGAGCAACAGGAAATTCTGCGTTCAACAGATTTTCACAAATTCATGGATGACTCGTTTGGCTTGATTCGGGACGTAAGACGTCTGTCCCGGCAATTTGGCTGGCACAAGGGCGATTTCTTTGAATCATGGATCGGAGCGTTGATTGAAAAGCGTCTGGGCAGCCGACACGCGACGTTTGCTGATTTGAGTGCAGCGGGCCTGCCCGAACTCTACGTCATCGGTACAAATTTATCGTCCGGTTTTGCCGAAGTGTTTTCAGCGGAGCGCCATCCAGACCTGGAGTTGGCGACGGCCGTGCGTATTTCCATGTCGATTCCGCTGTTTTTTTCTGCCATGCGCCATGGCGAACGCGAAGATGTGTACGTTGATGGCGGCGTACAGCTTAATTACCCGGTCAAACTCTTCGATCGTGAGCGTTATATCGACCTGGAGAACGAAGCAGAAGCCGTGCGAGCGACGGCTTACTATAATCGTGAAAATGCCCGCTTCCAGTTAAAGCAGCCAGGTCGAAGTCCGTATGTCTACAATCGCCAGACACTGGGGATGCGCCTGGATAGCGCCGAGGAAGTAGCGTTGTACCGGTACGATGAACCTTTGTCGGGCAAACCTATCAAGTCATTCAGTGACTACGCCCGCGCTTTGCTGGGTGCCTTGATGAACGCTCAGGAGAACAGTCACTTGCACAGTGATGACTGGCAACGCACGGTCTATATCAACACGCTGGATGTAGGCACGGTGGACTTTGATCTGTCCGACGACAAAAAGCGGGCACTGATCGAAGAAGGTATCAGCGGCACTGAACGCTATTTTGACTGGTTTGAAGACCCGGCGGAGACTCCCGTAAACCGGCTTGAATAGACAACAGTACGACAGGCGGGCCAGCCTGAATTAACCTCGCGCGTATCAACCTGCACATCAGCCCGGCCAGAAAATGCCCGGGCTGACGATTTCCGGCCTGTCCATTGGCGCCGTTCGCGTTATACTCGGTTGCACCTAATCTAATGAATGACAATAAGAACGGAGCACGTCATGAAGCGAATGCTGTCCATCATTTTCCTGTTATCCGGGTTTCTGTCTACCACGCCCGTGTTTGGCCAGGACCGGGCCCTGGCGATTCTGGTACCCGGGGGTGGCAGCTACAGCCGACCCACATCCATCGACAACGCTGAGGCGCAGGCTTTTTTTGACCAGGGCCTGAGAATGGCCTGGAGCTTCTATTTCCCGGAGTCCATTGCCTCGTATCAGGAGGCCGCACGTCTGGCGCCGGACAGTCCGATGCCACACTGGGGGCTGGCGCATGCGGCAGGGCCCAACCCGAATAGCCGTTATGCCAACTTGCCTGATGACCCACAGGGCGCGGGGCTGGCGGCAATACGCCGTGCACTGGAGCTTTCCAATAATGGCACTGCCAAAGAGCAGGGCATGATCAACGCACTTTTTATTCTGTATAACAAAGATGCTATCCCGGATGATCGTGAGCGTGATGCCGCCTATCTTAATGCCATGGGCGAATTGCATCAGCAATATCCCGATGATCCTGATATAGCGACCGTGTTTGCCGAAGCCTACATGAATACGACCCGCTGGGATTACTGGGGCGCCGACGGCTCAGCCAAAGCGGGCACCGCAGTGGCTCAGGCAGCACTGGAATCGGCAATGGCGTCAGAACATGACCATCCGGGCGCCAACCATCTGTATATCCACTTGATGGAAGCTTCGTCGCAGCCAGAACTGGCCATGCCAGCGGCGCAAAAGCTGGAGTCGATTGTGCCGATTTCCGGGCACATGGTGCATATGCCGGGACATATCTACCTGCGCGTTGGTGAATACGAGAAAGCTGTCAGCACAAACGAGCGTTCGCAGATCGTGGATCAACAATTCGCCGAACTCTGGGGAGACACCAATTTCCCGACCATTGGTACCTATTCACTGTCGCATCGTTCGCATTCTGCGCACGCGCTTGATTTTGTGCGATATGCCAATATGCTGCAGGGCAACTACGCACAGGCTGCTGAAGCAGCGGCTCGCAATGCCGCCAATGCCTCGGCCGCCAGCGGTCGCGGGCAAAAGAATATCGCCCACGAATGGGTGATCGACAAGGTGTTTGCGCAGTGGGACAAGATTCATGCCGACCATACGGCCAATCTGGAGAAAGCGACCACGCCGTATCTGCGGGGCATGCTGAGTTATGTCATGGGCAGTGCGCATGTCGCCAAAGGTCACACGGCGGCCGCCCAGCAGGAGCTGGACAATATCAGGACGCAGATACAGGCGGATGACGTCGATCAGGGTGTTGGCCCGACGCCGGCTTCACATGTGCTGACTCTGGCGATGCATGCCCTGATGGGGGAGATGGAAGAGGCGCAGGGTAATATTGATGCTGCCATTGCGCATTATGAACAGGCGGTACAATATCACGATAATCTGAACTACACTGAGCCGCCGGACTGGTCACAGTCAGTGCGCCTGTACCTGGGGGCTGCATTGCTGGAAGCGGGTCGTCCGGAAGAGGCTGAAGCAGTTTATCGCCAAGACCTGGAATGGAATCAGCAAAATGGCTGGGCCAACTTCGGGTTGTACCAGGCGCTTTCCGCGCAGGGTAAGTCGGCAGAAGCGGCCATCGTTTATCGTCAATTTCAGGATCAGTGGCGTAATGCGGACGTGGAGTTGACCCGGTCGCACCTCTGAGGGCTGATCAGCCAATCGGCCAGTCTGCGGCATCAACCGAGTCCAGCGCGGGCTCGGGTGCATCCGGCGCCCAACGGTGAACATAGGCCCTGTGCGGATCGTACAGGGCCGTTTGTTTCTCGATATCGAAATGCCTGCCGCCGCGCAGATCGACGCCGACACCGGCGATGTATTGCCAGTTGCCCCAGTTTACGGCGACGTCGTAGTCAATCAACTGGTGTTCAAACCAGGCAGCGCCGTAACGCCAGTCCATGCCCAGTTCGTTAACAAAACAACTGGCAGCAATCTGCCGGCCCCGGTTTGACAGGTAACCGGTTTCCCTGAGCTGGCGCATACACGCATTGATCAGCGGCCAGGGCGTATTGCCGTGGCACCATTTCTGATAGCGCTCCGGATGCAGACAGCCGTGTTGTGGCTTTTGCTTAAGCCCTTTCTGCGCATAGAGTTTGTCGCCGATGATCAATGCCAGCCATTGAAAGTACTCACGCCAGAACAGTTCAAAAAGCAACCACCGGGTTGACTCGTTGCTGTCATGCCGGGCTTCATAGTCACGCAATGTCTGCGCAACGCGTCTGGCAGACAGGCAACCCTGGTTCAGCCAGGGTGATAATTTGGAGGAGTTTTCCCATCCGTCGAGCTGATCGCGAACTTCTTTGTAACCCGACGGCAGATCGCTGTTGAAGTAAGTGTGCAGATGACGTTTACCAGCCTGTTCACCACCGCCCGTCGCTGCAATGCTGTGTAGTGTCTGTGATGCTGGTGGCCGCCGGTAGCTGACGGGTATCCATTGGGGCTGGGCAGGATCAGGGACGGATCTGAGAATCGGCCTCGGTAAAGACATTGGCGCTTGTGCAGTCGCAGGCACACTCAGATTCTCGACCTGTTTGCGAAATGGCGTGAACCCGTTCTCTAACTCCAGTGACATCGTCTGCATCTGAGCCTGATCAAACAGCGTGTAGTTGTCGACCTCGACGATATCAAGCTTCGGAAAGCGCTCCTTCAGGATTCGCAGCACTTTGCGTTCGTCGCTGCCGACCTGCCGACTGCAGATCAGTCGGCTGATTTTATGCCGGGCGATCAGACTGATCAGTTGCTGCTCGGGAAAACCGTACTCTATGTACAGGTGCTGGTTGAGCGCAGACAGGGCAGATGTCAGATCTTCCAGTGCCTGTTGCAGAAAGTGCCATCGGTGGCTTCCCATGGAGCTGATGTGGTAGCGGTGTGGATTAAACCAGCGCTGATCAACACAAAAGACACACAGCAAAGCGTCACTTTGCGCTGCGCGAATAAGGGCGGGGTTGTCATCCAGCCGGAGGTCCTGTGTGAACCAGTACAGCGTCGTCAGCATTGCGTTATCCTGCGCTCTCGGTTGACCTGAAGGTTCTACAGAGTATGCTTAACAGGGCATGGCATTACAACAATAAGGAGCTATGAAGCCTGATGACAAAGACAATGGATTCTCCAAAACTGATTTTAGTCTCTGCGGCTGTTGCCGTATCCCTGATGACCGGTTGTGCTGGTATTTCCGACACCGGTGGCAACAGCATCAGCGGTGACGGGATGCCCAATCCGAACCCGGTGGTTACCCGAAACTGGGGGGAGCTGCCAGAGGGGCGCGAGTGGGGTTCGACCGCCGGTGTTGACATAGACCCCTTTGATGGCCATGTGTGGGCCTACGAGCGCTGTGGTGCCGGCAGTTTCGGCTCTGGTGTACCGATAAACTGTCACACCAACCCAGTCGCGCCGATCTTCAAGTTTGACCGGAATACGGGTGAGGTGCTGGCCAATTTTGGTGCCGGCATCATGGTAACCCCGCACGGCATTCATGTGGACGATGAAGGCAATGTGTGGGTGACCGATTTTGCCACCAATGACGACGCCACCAAAGGTCAGCAGGTACACAAATTCAGCCCGACCGGTGAGCTGTTGCTGAGTCTGGGTACGCCCGGACAAACCGGTAACGACAGCCGACATTTTAATCAGCCCAATGATGTTGTGGTGGGCCCGGACGGCAGCATATATGTATCCGATGGCCACAGTGGCCAAGGTATGACCACTAACGACGCCATGGCTGAGGGTCGCGCCAATGGCCTGACTGCACGTATCATGAAATTCGCGCCGGACGGCACGTTTATCAAACAGTGGGGACAGATTGGCGTACGCCACGGTGAATTCCGCACGCCGCATGCGGTGGACTTTGATTCGCAAGGGCGACTCTGGGTCGCGGACAGGGGCAATCACCGACTGGAGATATTTGATCAGGACGGTAATTATCTGGAGTCGCGCTACATGTTCAGTCGTGTCAGTGGCATCTTTATTACTGAGGATGACATGCTTTATGCCATCGACTCCGAGTCCAGTCCCACTAATCATGTGGGCTGGCGCAACGGTGTACGGATCGGGCATATCGATCACGATCATGTGACGGGTTTTATTCCCCCATTTGAACGTGAAGACCGCGTCTATCAGGGGACAGCCGGTGAAGGCGTTGCCGTCGATGCCGACGGCAACGTATATGCGGCCGAAGGGCCCAATTCGCTGAGTCAGGCTGGCGGAGCCTTTACCCGTTACTCGGTGGATTGATTCCGACCAACAGGGTTGCGGGTGCATGGACTGTCACGACGGAAAATGCACCAGCTCCCGTTTTAACACTTCCAGCAACAGCCGGTGCAGGCACTGTTTGCCGTGGTTATCCACGCTGTGCATATCCTCCAGACTGACAATCCGTGCCTGCAGCAGACGCCTGACGGTGGTGACATCCATTTCCAGTAAGATGCTGTTATCGCTGTGCATCGAGAGTCTCCTTCCAGTTAGGTATGATGGACACTTCGATGTTAATGAGAAAGATTATCATTTGCAATAAATAATTTGATCCTCTGCCAATTGACTGCTGAAGAAGCATCAAAACCGGAAATAATGCCTGCGATGTGCACTACATCACCATGCCAGCCAGTGTCTGCATGGCCAGCGAAAACACCAGTACTATACTACCGCCGATGAGGCTGGTGCGTAGCGCATGACGTTGCCACATATCTTCAACACGGCTGCCGAAACGGTTGACCAGCCAGGCCAGGCCGAAGTAACGAATGCCGCGTGAAATTACTGTTGCCAGCACAAACAGATAGATCGGATAGCCCGATAGTCCCGCTGTAACCATGGCTATCTGGAATGGAATGGGCAGGATGCCCAGCGTCAGAATGGCAATAAATCCGTAGTTTTCAAAGAATGTCTGAAAACTATCGTAGCTGTCCTGCATGTTCATGGTGTCAATAAACCAGTTGCCGACGGACTGGAACAACACCATACCGATGCCGTAACCCAACAGCGAGGCCAACAGACAACCAGACAACACAACGCTGGCGAGAATCCAGCTGCGAGCTTTATCGGCAGCCATCAACGGAATCAGAATGACTTCGATGGGCACCGGGATGATGATGGTTTCCAGGAATGAGAGGGTGCCCAGAAACCAGAGCATATGTCTGGAATTGCTGATACGGTCAAACCAGCGTTTTGCACGCCTGGAATGCAGTGCCATGACTAATCCTTTGGTGTAGCAGCGTAATTCCACATTGCCAGCTGCTACACAAACTCCTTTTTTATGTGCTTAAAAACTGCTTAAAGTGCCTTGATGGCCTCCCGCTTGTCCTGCAGGGCAACGATTGCCGCCTGCGCGGTGCGCTGACGTTCGCGTTCTGTCTCAACCAGCTCGGCCGGTGCATTCTGTACGAATTTTTCGTTGTTCAGTTTGCCGCTGATGCCCTGAAGATTTTTCTCCAGTTTACCAATCTCTTTTTCCAGTCGTGCAATTTCAGCATCTTTGTCAATCAGGTCTGACAATGGGACCAGAATTTCCATGTTCTGATACAGCTGGGTCGCACTGACGGGTGCCTCTTCAGTATCTGCGAGACAGCGAATATCTGACAGTTTGGCCAGTTTCAGCAGATTCTGCAGGTTCTCATCCAGGCGACGGTTGTCGTCAGCGTCGGTTTTACGCAGCAGGGCCGGGAACGTTTTGCCTGGCGGGATATTCATTTCACCACGAATATTACGCACGCCAATAATGACGCCTTTGACCCATTCAATATCACTTTCCGCGCTGGTGTTGACGAGTGCGTCATCGGCCTGCGGATAAGCCTGCAGCATGATGCTGGTGTCGGCGGTACTGGTGCCGGTCAGGGTGGCAATCTTCTGCCAGATTTCTTCAGTAATAAACGGCATCAGCGGGTGCAGCATACGCAGACTGGTTTCCAGAACTGTCAGCAGAGTCAGTCGCGCGGTGCGTGCTTTCTCGGGTTGATTGTCAGCGTCCCAGAGTACGGGTTTGGACAGCTCAACATACCAGTCACAGTATTCGTTCCAGAAAAAGTCGTAAATGACCTGGGAGAGCAGGTCGAAGCGGTAACTGGCCATGTGTTCATGAACCTGAGCCACTGTCTGCTGCAGTCTTGACAGAATCCAACGATCAGCCAGGCTCAGATTGGCATCGTCGCGCAAGGTCACAACATCGTCTGCCGTAAACTGGATGCCTTTTTCTTCCGTGTTCATGATCACGTAGCGTGATGCGTTCCAGATCTTGTTACAGAAGTTCCGGAAACCTTCCATGCGGCCCAGGTCAAACTTGATATCACGACCTGTTGATGCCAGCGAGTAATAGGTATAACGCAGTGCGTCGGTTCCGTATCCGGTGATGCCCTCAGGGAAAGACTCACGAGTGAATTTCTCGATTTTCTTTTCCAGTTGTGGCTGCATCAGACCTTCAGTGCGTTTGGTCACCAGCGCTTCAAGATCGATGCCGTCAATCAGATCGATCGGGTCCAGTACATTGCCCTTGGACTTGGACATTTTCTGGCCATTCTCATCGCGGATCAGGCCGGTAATGTAAATTTTCTTGAACGGGATCTGACCGGTAAATTTCATGGTCATCATGATCATCCGGGCAACCCAGAAGAAAATAATGTCGAACCCTGTCACCAGCACATTGGTCGGGTGGAATGTCTTTAGCGTTTCCAGATCATCCGGCCAGCCCAGCGTGGAGAATGTCCACAAAGCCGAGGAGAACCAGGTATCGAGCACATCCTCGTCCTGGCGCAGGTTTAATGCGGCATCGAGTTTGTACTTTTCCCTTACCTGCGCTTCGCTTCGGCCAACATAAATGTTGCCGTCGGCATCGTACCAGGCGGGAATGCGGTGGCCCCACCACAGCTGGCGTGAAATGCACCAGTCCTGAAGGTCACGCATCCAGGCGAAATAGGTGTTCTCCCAATTTTTGGGTACAAACTCGATATCACCGTCTTCGACAGCCTTGATGGCAGGTTCGGCAAGAGATTTAACTGCAACATACCATTGGTTGGTCAGGTAGGGTTCGATGACAACCCCGGTGCGGTCGCCGCGGGGCACTTTCAGTTTATGGGGTTCAACTTTCGCCAACAGGCCCAGTGCGTCCATGTCGGCGACCAGCTGCTTGCGGGCATCGAAACGGTCGAGCCCGCGGTAAGCCTCGGGCGCATTGTCGTTGATGGCTGCGTCAACGGTGAAGATATTGATCATCTCCAGATCGTGTCGTTTGCCGACTTCATAGTCATTAAAATCATGTGCCGGGGTGATTTTGACGCAGCCGGTACCAAATTCGGGATCGACATAGTCATCGGCAATAATCTGGATGCGGCGATTACACAGAGGCAGGTCTACCCATTTGCCGATCAATGATTTGAAACGAGGGTCTTCGGCGTTTACAGCGACAGCAGTGTCGCCCAACAGGGTTTCCGGGCGAGTGGTGGCAATGCTGATGAATGTGTCGCCATCTGCCGTGGTGGCGCCATCAGCCAGCGGGTATTTGAAATACCAGAAGAATCCATCTTCCTCTTCCGAGATCACTTCCAGGTCCGATACCGCTGTGTGCAGCTTGGGATCCCAGTTGACCAGGCGGTTGCCGCGGTAGATCAGGCCCTCATCAAACAGGCGGACGAAGACTTCCTCGACGGCTGCCGACAACCCTTCATCCATGGTGAAGCGTTCGCGAGACCAGTCAATGGAGCCGCCCAATCGGCGAATCTGCTGGGTGATAATGCCGCCGGACTCTTCTTTCCACTTCCAGATTTCGTCAGTGAACTTGTCGCGGCCCAGGTCAGTGCGTTTGATGCCATCACGCTCCAGTCGTCGCTCGACGACCATCTGGGTGGCAATGCCGGCATGATCGGTACCGACCTGCCAAAGCGTGTTTTTACCCATCATGCGCTGATAACGTATCAATGCGTCCATGATGGCATTCTGGAAACCATGACCCATGTGCAGACGGCCGGTGACATTGGGGGGCGGAATGACAATGCTGTAGGATTCGCCTTCGCCACTGGGGGCAAAATAATTGCGCGCTTCCCAGGTGCTGTACCACTGCTGTTCGATATCTTTGGGCTGGTAGGTCTTGTCCATGGGTGTCTGGCTGTCTCTGCAATGAATCTTAGGGCGGAAAGCGTGCGATTATACCTGATGCGGCCAACAGGTTCACGTTCGCTGCGTAATGCCATTTACCTGAGTGACTGGCTGTTGTTCAGGTCAATTCAATGACGGGACCGCCAGAGGCTGATGCATCATCAGCGTCGTGCGTCACCAGGATAGTGGGTAGCCCGGCATCCCGCAGGGAATTGAAAACGTACTGGCGCACTTCCTGACGCAAATGTGCGTCCAGTCTGGAAAAGGGTTCATCCAGCAGCACCGCTTTGGGTTGCGACAATAGCAGGCGCTGTAATGCGATGCGCGCTTTCTGACCACCTGACAGTGTTGCCGGGTCCCGATCTGCAAAGCCGGCCATGTCCACTGCCTTCAGCGCCTGCTCAACTTGAGCGGTACGATTCTGCGTGTGACGGGGCAGGGCAAAGCTCAGGTTCTGGGCCACTGATAAATGCGGAAACAGCAGCGGGTCCTGAAATAGCAGGCCGACGTTTCGCTGCTCGGCCGGCAGAGCGTTCAGGCAGCGTTCGCCCAGATAAATCTCTCCGCTGGCCTCAAAGTCAGGTGCCAGAAAGCCAGCGATATAGGCCAGTAGCGACGATTTGCCGACACCGGACGGGCCCATGACAGTCAAAGTGGCACCCGATTCGACCACAGTGTTCAATTGCAGCAGTCGCTGACCACGCAGACTGATATAGATATTGTTCAGGGTCAGGCGTAAACCACTCATGTCATTTGTCCTCTCATATCACGTCGGTTTCGCCACCACAGGCGCGGTATTGTCAGGGCCAGAATGAAACCAAACATGGGCACCGTTGTCTGGACCAGTGCCCATACCGCGACAGAGCCACGTGTCCCACCTGATGCCAGGGCAACCGCTTCGGTCGTCAGCGTGCTGACTCGGCCAGCACCCGTCAACAGTGTGGCCAGATACTGTCCGATACTGACCGCAAGGCCAACTGCACACGCGGTGGCAATGGGCGCCATTAACATGGGCAGTTTGATACGCCACCAGATACGGTTGGCACTGGCGCCCAGCGTAGCGGCCAGTTGCTGCCAGCGGGGGTCCAGACGGCGATAGGGTTCAGCCAGAGACAGATAAACATAAGGCACCACAAACAGGCTGTGAGCCAGACCGACGACAAGCAACCCCGGCTGCCAGCGCAATTGTTCCAGCAACAAAGTCAGTCCATAGAGAAAGGCCACCTGAGGGACCAGCAATGGAACATAGACGGCCCACATGAGCCGCGTCGGTGCGCGGGACTGTCGGCTTTCATGCTCCAGCGTTGCTACCACCAGCACTGTTGCCAGCACGGTCGATACCAGTCCCAGCACCATTGTGTTAGCCAGTGGGCCGAGCAGTGTCGGCCCCACCGAATGCCAGTGTTGAAGGGTCCAGGAGGCCGGCAGGTTCGCCGGAAAGCGCCAGATGCCGGCAAATGCGTGTACCAGTAACAGCAGCACGCTGATCAATAGCGCACCCAGTGTCAGCATCATCAGGACTTTGCCTGTTGCCGCCAGCAACGCATGACCTGTGCCCCGGATACCACTGAGCAGAAGCCTGCGATACAGGCGAGCGACAAGTTTTTCAGTGGCAATCCACAGTCCGATGGCCGACAACGTAACGATGAGTTGCAACAGCGCGGCGGCTGAGGCCAGCAAGCGCTGATTCAGATCAGGGTCACTGAACCAGCCGATGATACGAACGCTGAGGGTCGGGGGTAATGAAGGACCCAGAATCAAGGCAACGTCAACGGTGGCCGATGCAAAGGCGATAACGGCAAACAGGGGCAGTCGCAATAGCGGATAGAGTGCCGGCGCGACAGTCCACAGCCAGGCCAGTACTGGTCGGTATCCCAGCGTTCGGGCCATGGTGACGCGCTGTTCCGGGTTTATCTGAGGTAACGCCGCCAACGCCATCAACAGTAGAAACGGAATTTCCTTGAGAACAAGGCCGAGCATCATGGAAAGCCCCAGAGGGTCATTCAGGATTAACAGATCCGGTGGTCGTTGCCATCCGCTTGGTTCGGGTGAGATGAGCCGAAGTGCGAAGCCAGATGGCGCAATCAGAAAAGCCAGGCCGAAGGAGGCAGCAGCATGAGGCACCGCCAGCAGGGGCGCCACCAGACGTCGCATGGCATGTGCCCAGCGGGTACCGCTGACGCTGGCCAGAAACAGCATCACCAAAAACAGCGATAGCAAGGGCGTCACTATCGCGGCGCCCAAGCTGAGCGTGACGCTGTGGCCAATACCAGGGGTGTGTAGCAGCTCTCGCCAAACGGACAGGCCAGGATCAGTCTGTTGCAGAGCAGGCAGATAACCAAAAGACGGCAGTACAATAACGCTTAGCCCTGCCAGCACAGGCAGAATCAACAGGCCGATCATCAGCACCGGGGCCGCTCGTAACATGTCAGGTTTCCGTCCGGTGTGTTAAATCAGCGACTGCCATAGCGTGCCATCCAGGCTTGTTCGAGGGCATCCATCCAGCTTGGGTGGGGTTCCTGTAATTGCTGCTTGTCGGTCATCAGTGCTGGTGCTGCCGGGTGGGACTGGCGGGTAGCGGCAAACAGCCTCTGCTCGGAGGGCGGCAATACGTCCACGTCTATTGCCGCAGTGCCGCCCATATGGTCAGGATCCTGCGCGCGCAGCTGGGCGGGTACGGATAACAGGAAATTGGCAGCAACCATAGCAGCCGCCTTGTGGCTGGCATTGAACGGGATGGCCACGAAACTGACATTGGCCAGTGTGCCTCGATTGGAAACGTAGGTGCGAATGCTCTCCGGCAATTCTCCGCGAAGAACACTGTTTACCGCGTCGGTGGGGTTAAACGACAGTGCCAGTGCGATTTCACCGTCCGCCATCAACTGCCGCACGGCCGAACCGTTGGCTGGAAAATTGCGACCCTGGCGTAGAAGCAAGGGGTGCAGTGCATCCAGAAACTGCCAGAGCGGAGCCGTGATGGCGTCGAAATCGCTGTCCTCAACAGGCCCGTAGAGCGGAGTAGTATCGTCGGCCAGTTCCAGCAGCGCCTGTTTCAGGAACGTGGTTGCCAAAAAATCGGGTGGGCGGGGATAGGTGAACTCGCCCGGATGGCGCTGCGCCCAGGCCAGCAGTTCAGTTATATTTGCCGGTGGTGCATCGATATAGGCAGTGTCGTAATAAAACACCAGATGCGCTCTGAGCCATGGCGACTCATATCCTTCTACCGGTAGGGTAAAATCGGTGCGGACATCAGGATTGTCTTCCGCATTGACCAAGCCAAAGTTTGGAAGCTGCTCGGCCCAGGGTCCAAATAACAAATCATTGTTTTTCAGGCTTGCGAAGTTTTCACCGTTCAGCCATAACAGATCGACAGCCCCGCGATCCAGATTACCGGCCTGGCGCTCGGCCAGAATACGGGAGACTGCATCTGCCGTATCGCTCAGGCGAACATGGGTCATACGGATGTTGTAGTTAATCTCAAGCTGTTGCCGGGTCCAGGCCAGGTAGGCATTGGTCTGTTGATCGCCGCCCCAGGTATAAAAATACAGGTCCTGATTGTCTGCCTGCTGCACAACCGATGACCAATCAGCCGGGTTCGGTGTCTGGGCATTGAGTTCACCAGCGGTCACCACTGTCATTATAAGCTGCGCAGACAACATTCCGTATCGCAGCCACACAATGCGCAGCAAACAATTGAGATACCAGGCCGGTACTGACGTCACGCTCATGATGTCTGATGTATGGGTATCATGTTAAGTCGACGATTCAGCCGTTGTCGGTGCAGGTCGTGCAGCACACCCTCAAGGTGGTCGCGGAAAAAGGCATCACAGCCGATACAGATGTTGCTGTAGTCGCTGCCGTCGGGTGTTTGAGTGTGGCTGGCTTCCAGAAACTGCTGAACAGGCAAGTCCAGACTCAGGCCCATTCGTTCGGGTTTGCCGGCATTGATTGCCTCAAAGACAGGGTGACCTGCCAGACTGTCGAGAATGTCGAGTAAGGGCTCTTCTGTCAGGTTGCCCAGCGGACGTGCGGTTTTCAGACAGCAGGGAAAGACATTGCCATCGGGATCGATGGACACTTCCGAGCCACTGAATCCATGCTCCAGAAATCCGAGTCCACCCGACCATGCATTACAGAAATTATCTGCCATGGTCGCCTTTGACAGACTGTTGCGCCAGGCCCGGCCGCGGGGCCAGATTTTGCCTATCCAGGCATCGTCTGTGGCACCAAACAGACTGTATACTGGTGGCCCGGTCTGGTCGAGATCGCGACGTTTGTCATGGTCGGCAACACTTATCATGCCAGCGGCCTCAAACATCGTCTTGAGGCGCGCCGCCAGTTCGTATTTTTTTTCACCCTGCATGCCGACGTGGTAGTCGTCGATACCAGCAGCCGACACCGACCAGACACCACGGCTCAATAATTCATCGAGTATTTTTTCGGTCAGCAGGTCGCCGGTGGTCTGCACGATGACCTTGACGCCCCCCTGGTCGCGGTATTTATCACGGATTGCCTCCAGTGCGGGATACAAAACCCGTTCACGCACCGGCTCGGTCAACACATCGCCGCCGGAAATGATTATGCGGCCTGTGCGTTTCCTGAAGCCGCCCGGACTGTCTGGGTCCGGGGAGTTGCGGTCGAGGTACTGCATGGAAACTGGCAGGTTGCTGATGATGGCGGGCGCACTGTTGGCAGCTTCGGTGACGACAGAGTCGAGTTCGTCCCGAACGTAGGGACGAAAGCGCTCGTCGTAGCAATGTTTGCAGCGTCGGTGGCAGTGCCAGCAAAGCACATAATAAATCGATTCCATGGGCAGTTCGGACCTGGTCTTTTAAGAAACGTTGGTGCTTACGTGTAAGGCACAAGTGGGACCCACGAGTACACTGGATGTTACGACTGAAGCGTTACCACTGGATTTCTATTGTTTATCCGGCAGCAACGCATTCAGCTCAGCTGTCAGTCCTTTTGCTTGCGCAGATACTCAACCAGCAAGGGCACCGGCCGCCCGGTTGCGCCTTTCTGCCCACCGCCCAGCCAGGCGGTGCCGGCAATGTCGAGATGCGCCCATTGAAATTTCTGGGTGAAACGAGACAGGAAACAGGCAGCAGTGATTGTGCCCGCCCTGGGCCCACCGATGTTAGCGATGTCAGCAAAATTGCTGTCCAGCAAGGACTGATATTCGTCGTCCAGCGGCAACTGCCAGACCGTATCAAGCGTGTCCTGCCCCAGCGCGAACAGTTCCTGTGCAAGTGCCTCGTTGTTGCTCAGCATGGCTGTGTTGACGTCGCCAAAGGTAGCAACAGCGGCGCCGGTAAGGGTGGCGATATCGATAACGGTTCTGGGCTTGAAACGTTCGGCATAGGTCAACGCATCACACAGTACCAGCCGGCCTTCGGCGTCTGTATTAAGAATTTCGATGGTTTTGCCGGACATGCTGGTGACAATGTCGCCGGGCTTGGTTGCCTGACTGCCGGGCATGTTTTCGGCGGCGGCAATAACAGCCGTCACATTGATCGGCAGGCCCAGTTTGGCAATAGCTGTCATGGTGCCCATGACACTGGCGGCGCCACACATGTCAAACTTCATTTCATCCATGCCCGCGCCGGGTTTAATACTGATGCCGCCGGTGTCGAAGGTAATACCTTTGCCGACCAGGCAGTAAGGCGCCGCATGGGCTTTGCGGCTGCCTTTGTATTCAATCACGATTAGTCGCGATTCTTCTTTGGAGCCGCGGCCAACTGACAGCAGGGATCCCATTTTCAGGTTCTCCATCTGTTTTTCTGACAGCACTTTGGTCTTGACGGCTTTGTTACGCTTGCCCAGGTCGATTGCACGTTCGGCCAGATACGAAGGCGTGCAGATATTACCGGGCAGATTGCCCAGTTCACGGGCCACACTCATGCCCAGACTGATGGCCTCGCCAGCGGTGATGGCGGCGTTCATTGCCTTGCGGTTGGTATCCGCAGCCGCTGCAATAACAATACTGCTGAGCGCGGGTTTTTCGGCCTTTGTACTCTTGGTCTGATCATAACGATACTGCGCATTGCCAATTTCAGTGACCAGTTGTGTTGTCGCCCAGGCGCTGTCGCGGTTGCTAATGGGGAGTTGCACCAGGCTGACCAACGCGGTCTTGGCCGGAGTTTTGTTCAAGGCCTGAGCGGTTGCACGAACGATTTTTCGATACACCTTGGCATCGAATTTGTTTTTGTCACCCAGGCCAACCAGCAATATGCGGCTGGTTGCGGCGTTGGCGGGTGCGTGCACCAGCAGGGTTTCGCCGGCTTTACCTTTGATATCACCGTTTTTGATGATGTCGGTGCACTGCTGAACAACGAGGGCGGAAAGCATTTCCAACGGTGCATCAAGCCCTGTCCTGTCCCAGACGCCCAGTACCAGGCAGTCAGTTTTTTTGTCCAGTGTTTTGCTCGCGAGCAGTTGGTATTTCATAGGGGATCCTTATGACGATTCCATGATATCGATGCGATTGCGCAGGCACACCATCGTAGAGAATAAGCCAAACCAAGGCAACCTGCGCCATTACTGACTATAACATGGCAGGTTGTGGCTTTTTCCGGCCATGTCCGATTTGCTCCGGGTTAAGTGTACTTTCGTGCGCCGGACGATTAAAATTGCCGCCAATTTATTTGCCCTGCCCAATATTCAAGCGTTGTTTACGGAGTTGATATGCCTCGCGTCAAAATTAACATGCCGGAAGAGTTCCTGTTTACGATGGAGCACCCGGTGCGGTTCAGCGATCTGGACTACGCCAAGCACCTGAACAGCGTAGCCATGGTGCATATTCTGCATGAGGCGAGATTGCAGTTTCTGGCCAGCCTGGGGCTGACTGAAGCCAATATCTTCGGTCTGGGCATGGTTGTGACGGACATGGCAGTGGATTACCGATCACAATCCTTTGCCAAGGATGTACTGGTGATAGAGGTTGGCGTCAGCCGGTTCAACAAGTATGGTTGCGATATCTGTTTTCAGATTACCAACTCGGCACTGGACCGGGTCGTGTGCAATGCCAAGCAGGGCGTTGTGTTTTTTGATTTCGACAAACATAAAATCGCGGCTGTGCCACTGGCCTTCAAGAGTCTGGTTGGCGAGTCTGATGAATAAGCAGGCTACTATCCATTGATTCTGTTTCGGTACTTCACCCAACAAATTCTTCAGGTCACCCTGGCGGTGTCGTTGATATTGCTGGTTGTATCGTTTACATCGCGATTTCTGCAGTACCTGGCCGATGCCGTCGCCGGCAAGATGACCACCGACATCCTGCTGATGTTGATGCTCTACCGCCTGCCTGAGTTTCTGTTGATTATTGTGCCGTTTGCTTTTTTTCTGGCGGTATTGCTGGCCTACGGTCGCATGTATGCCGAAAACGAAATGGTTGTGCTGCATGCCTGTGGTTTCAGCCGCTCCAGACTGCTCAATATGACCATGGGTATTGGATTATTGTTGGCTGTTGCCATGGCAGCGCTGAGCCTGTACGCAGCCCCGGCTGGTCTGCAGCAGACGGAAGCGTTGCGCCAGTCCCAGGATGAGCTGACCGAGATTGATCTGATTGTGTCGGGGCAGTTTCAGTCTTTTAATCGCGGGCAACGCGTGACCTACGCGGAGTCACTGTCGCAGACTGATGTCGGACGTCAATTGAATAACCCGTTTGTGGTGCTGCGTGATCCCAATCCAGCGCAGGGAGATTCCGGGCTGCGTATTATGGTGGCTGAATCCGCGCGTCCTATTGTGGATGAGGCCACTGGTCGTCGATTCATGTTGCTGGAGAACGGTTATTTTTACGATGGGACTCCGGGTGCTGCCGATTACAGCGTGACCGAGTTTCAGCAGCAGGGCGTACTGTTGCCCGAGCAGAGCACCATTGCGCCGGTCCTCAGAGGGACCGAGTTGCCAACGATGGCGTTGTTGGGCTCTTCCGACCCGGGGTTGGTGGCGGAGCTGCAATGGCGTATTTCAGTGATCCTGCTCATTCCTGTGTTGACGCTGTTGGCGGTTCCACTGAGCAAGGTCGATCCACGCCAGGGGCGCTTTGCCCGTCTGGTGCCCGCGGCCCTGTTGTATGGCCTGTATTTCATGTTGCTGCAGGTCTCGCGTGATGCGGTTGAAGACGGTAGCCTGTCGCCGCTGATTGGTATGTGGTGGGTGCACCTGGTGTTTGCCGGGGCCGGACTGGGCCTGATGTGGCGTGACCGTGCCAAGAAACCTGCACTGGCGAGGATGGTCTGATATGCCGATGCTAGCCCGTTATATGGCCAAAACAGTATTGCTGTCGATGCTGGTTGTGCTGGGTTTGATCACCATGATCGACCTGGTGTTCACAGTGGCGGAAGAACTGGCTGACACCAATCGTTATTACACGGCATGGGACGCGATTGTATATGTGCTGCGGACCCTGCCGACCAGTATTTACGAACTGTTACCCTTCGTTGCTCTGGGCGGGGCTTTGATTGGACTTGGTATTCTGGCGTCAAGCCAGGAGCTGCTGGTCATGCAATCATCGGGGGTGAAGACGTCCGTGCTGGTGGGCTGGGTGATGATCCCGGTGCTGGGTGTCATGGTGTTCAGCCTCATACTGGGCGAATGGATTGCACCCACCTTGCAACAGACCGCGCAGAGCCAGCGGGCGCTGATTCAAAGCGGTGGCCAGGCGATCAGCAGTTCGCAGGGTGACTGGCGTAAAATAGGTAATGAGTACATCCATATCAATGCGATTGCGCCGGGAGGGCGTGAACTGTTTGGCGTGACAGTGTACGAACTGAATAACCGGCGTGAGCTGCTGCGAAGCAGCTTTGCCGAACAGGGCCATTATGTAGACGATACCGCTGAGCCGTACTGGCGGTTGACTGGCGTCCGCGAAACGCGCTTCATCGGCGATCGCCTGCAGGCGGCCTATCATGATGAATGGCAGTGGTCTGTTGATATGTCACCGTCACTGCTGAGTGTGCTGCTGGTGCGGCCGGATCGGCAGTCGATCAGCGGGCTGTTTCAGTTCGCCCGTTACTTTGACAGTGAAGGGTTGGACAGCAGCAGCTATTATCTGGCGTTCTGGAAAAAGCTGCTGCAACCACTGGCGACATTAAGCCTGGTATTGCTTGCCGTGTCTTTTGTGTTTGGGCCGTTGCGCGAAGCAACCATGGGCTTCCGTGTGTTTGTGGCGATCGCGATCGGGCTGAGTTTTACCATTGTTCAGCGCACACTCGGGCCGGCAACCATTCTGTATGGCATTAGCCCTTTTCTGGCTGTCCTGGCACCTATAGTACTGTGTGCGCTGCTGGGCGTGATTCTGCTACGACGCGTCTAGCCACGCTTGTCACGGGGTCAGGCTGTGCATGCGCATATTGATCATGCGCAGAGTCGCCTTGACCGCTGCCAGCACCTGGTTGGCATCCACGCCCCGGGTTTTTAGCTCACGATCCTCAATCTTCCAGGTGATGATACATTCAGTCAGCGCGTTGGTATTGCCACCACGTGGAATGTGCACCTCATAGTCCAGCAACGCCGGCATGACAAAATCACGCTTCTTCAGGATCTTGCTGATGGCGTCAATGAACGCAGCAAAACCACCGTTGCCTGAACCTGACGCGTTATAGGCTTTATCCTGGAAGTTGATGCGAATACTGGCAGTGCTGTCGACATCAAGGCCGCTGCTGATATAACAGTTGAGCAGCTCAACATAACGAAACTCGCGACTCTCCAGCACGTCTGCAATGATGAATGGCAAGTCATCTGCAGTGATCAATGCTTTGGAATCACCCAGTTTGACGATTTCCTGCAATACTTTACGCTGATCTTCATCAGTCAGTTCCAGGCCCATCTCTTCCAGGTTATTGGCCAGCGAAGCTTTGCCGCTCATCTTGCCCAGGGCATAGGTGCGTTTGCGGGCGAAGCGTTCAGGGCGCAAGGCAGTGATGTAAAGGCCGCCTTTCTGATCGCCATCAGCGTGTATGCCGGCGGTCTGTGTGAATACATCGGCGCCGACGATAGGGGTATTGGCGGCAATCCATTTGCCCGAAAAGTTCTCTACCATACGGCTGAGCATGGCAATACGGGATTCATCGATGGACAGTTGCACATCGAGCTTGTCTTTTAACACCACGGCGACTTCTGCCAGTGACGCATTGCCTGCACGTTCACCGAGGCAGTTGATGGTGCAGTGAATGGTATCGATGCCGGCTTTGACCGCAGCCATGACATTGGCGGTGGCCAGCCCGTAGTCATTGTGCGGGTGAAAATCAAACTTCAGCCCCGGGAAGCGGCCAGTCATCTCGGTCAGTGCATCAAACACTTCATCGGGTGTCATCACGCCAAGGGTGTCGGGCAGCATAAAATTGCCGATGCCACACTCGCTGACCCCGGTCACCAGATCAAAGACATATTGCGGACTGTCCTTAAAACCATTGGACCAGTCCTCCAGATACATATTGACGCTTATTCCGTTTTCCTGGGCATAGGCGGCAGTCCGTTTGATGTCACTGATGTGCTCGTCCAGTGTGCGCCCCAGTTGTTCGCGGCAGTGTTTTTCACTGCCTTTGGCGAGCAGATTGATGACCTTGCCGCCGGCATCGCGAATCCAGTTCACGCTCAGCGTGTGGTCTACAAACCCGAGTACCTCGACTTTTTCCAGTAAGCCTTCCTGTGCAGCCCAGGCATTGATATCGGCAACCGCTTTTTTTTCACCGTCGGAAACGCGTGCAGAAGCAATTTCGATGCGATCAACTTTAAGCGACTGCAACAGCGCGCGAGCGATCTGCAGTTTCTCTTTGGCGGCGAAAGAAACGCCTTGCGTCTGCTCTCCATCACGAAGGGTGGTGTCCAGCAACTGGACGCGTCTGCCGCTTGTTTGTGCACTCATGCCGGAAAGTATCCTGAACCTATTGAATCAAGGGCTGGATTCTATCAGATCCTTTCAGGCATCATAAGGCTGCTGCCAGATTCAAGTTTGGCCGGAATTTGACGATAGGATGAGTATGAAACGATTAATCACATGTATGGTCACCGGGCTAGTCCTGTCTGCCTTTGCCGGAGGCGCGCTGCTTGCTGCTGAAGCACCCGAAAGCGACCTGTCCGCGCAGATGCAAACAATCAAGCCCAGTCGTCTATGGTTGCCTGAGACACAGGAGGAACTGCGCGGACTGCTGCTAGCGGCGGCGTACAAGGCACTCGAAGATCCGGATTGCAGTGAGGTCCTGTACGGTCGTCTGAATGAGTACCGCACGGAAAATGGCCAAACTGCGTTTACCATTCTCTGTATGCGCGATCCACGTTATACCTTTAACATGATATTTCCGGCAGATGAACTGGAACCTGCAACGATCGCAGAGGAAAGGGTGTCAAACACCGCAGACTTGCAGAGATTGCGCCAGTTGCTGGGCGATATTCCTGCATCTGTGCGTTCAGGTGAGGCAGCGGCAGATGCCGAACAGGAGCCCGTGGATACCTCGCCTCCCGTGGTGTTCTGAGCGGCATCACCCCGGCAAATACGGTATACTCTCCGCTTCACTGATGACCGGTTGTAGCGTTCCCCAATGAGTTCAAAGAAAAAGATCCAGCGACGTCTGTTGTCCGCCGACGAAATTGCCCTGCTGCCACGCGCCGGGCTTTTACGCCGCCTGGCAGCCCTGTTGTATGACATGTTTCTGGTGTTTGCGATGTGGATGTGTCTGGGCTTTATGATTCAGGCCATACTCTGGTTATTGGGGCTAAGTACCAACGAGCTCGTAGACGGGCGCGCGCAAACCAGTACATTGTCGTCAATGCTGTTTCTGGCAATGATGGTGGCCAGTTCCGCCGGATTTTACCTGTGGTTCTGGCGGCGCACAGGGCAGACCCTGGGCATGATCGCCTGGCGCATCAAAGCGTTGCGCCTTGATAACAATCCAATTGCCTTGCGACAGGGCCTGGTTCGGTTTGTCGCCGCCTGGCCATCATTCTGGCTGGGCGGACTGGGATACCTGTGGCTGTATATCGACGCGGAACACGACGCCGTCCATGAGAAGCTGTCCGGTACCAAAACCGTGCTTCTTCCCAAGGACGCGCGCCCTTTCTGACGGTCGCTTGTTGACTGGCGTTTGTTGATTGACGCTTGTTTATTTACTGACCACAGGCAGTTTGCGCAGCGCTTCGACAACGCGGTCACCAAAGGCCTGCGTGTCTATCATGTTGACACCGCTGCCGGGTTTGGACAGGTCGGCAGTTGAATAGCCATCGGCGAATACACTCTGCATCGCATGCCATACGTTCTTCGATTCCTGGTCCATGCCAAAACTCATTTCCAGCATCATCGCAACTGAGCCGATCATGGAATAGGGGTTGGCGATGTTTTTGCCCGCGATATCCGGTGCAGAACCATGGGAAGGCTCATAGTAGGCCTTGTCATCGCCCAGGCAGGCTGACGGCATCAGTCCCAGAGATCCGAGAATACCGCCGCCCTGGTCGCTGAGAATGTCACCAAACATGTTCTCCATGACCATGACATCAAACCGGCCCGGGTTCAGGCACAGATAGGTCGCTGCGGCGTCCACCAGTATGTTTTCAACCCGTACTTCCGGATAGTCCTTGCCTACTTCAGCCATGATTTCATTCCACAGCACGCTGGACTTCAGCACATTACTCTTGTGAATGTTGTGCAGTACTTTTTTGCGTTTCATGGCGGTGTCAAAAGCCACGATGGCAATACGCCGGATCTGGTTTTCGTCGTATTCCAGTGTCTCCCGGACATAACGCACGCCTTCAGGCGTGGTGCCGGTTTCCTTGTCACCAAAGTAAAGCCCGCCGACCAGCTCGCGGATAATCATGATATCAATGCCATCACCAATTATTTCAGGCTTCAGCGGTGAGAAATGCGCCAGGCCCTGAGGCAGGAATACCGGACGGAAATTGGCATAGGTATTGTAGCGGCGTCGCAGTGGCAGCAATGCACCTCGTTCAGGTTGCATGTCTACCGGAATTTTTTGTGATTCCTCATGGCTCAGACCAATCGGGCCTTTCAGGATGGCATGCGCTTCATCGCACACCTTCTTGGTATCTTCCGGAAACGGGTGGCCACATTCAAAATACGCACTGGCGCCGAAGGGGGCATGGATCAGATCAAACGTGATGTTGTTGCGCTCGGCAACCAGTTCCAGCACTTTGACGGCTTCTGTCATGATTTCAGGACCGATGCCGTCGCCGTCCAGCAATGCGATTTTGTAGTTGCTCATAAGAATTCCTGTGTATGGGTTGCCCGGGTCGGATGTGATCACGCTTGACCATGTCAGGGCACAGGGGCTATTGCCCGTGCCGGACAGATGTGGTCGCTCAAAAGGGGACGTAATTTAGCATAGCAGGGGAGGTGGGAACAACAGAACGGCTTTGCGACAGCGATGCTGCGACCAGTGTCGGATGTATGCGCTGGGCAGGTGGGGGGCTAACTAAACGGCTCGCTTGAAGCTGGCTTTCAAAAAAGAACCAGTACCTGTCGAACGAAGATAATGGCGAGTATCACGACAACCACATAGCTGAGAGTGTCACTCACTTCAAAACCAAAAAATTTCTTGGGTTTTTCTTCCTTGTTTCCGGCCATTGAGATAATCACTCCAATGTTTAAAAAATCAGCGACTTAGCGGGGCTATTTTGTCACAGTCAAATCTTGCTTACCACCCTCTAAACGGGGGAATTGACTGATTTTGATGCCATTTCAGCCAAATTTCTGTCAAATTTGTGCATCGAGGTGGCAAAAAGGCAACACCGAACAGAATGTGTGCCTTTCAGGTCGCCGCAAATCCAGAGAATGCAGTACGCTATTAACGGCTGCCGGCGATGTTCCCCGCGTCGGTCCGACATTGGTTAATTGACTTATAACCCTGAGTATTCAGTGGCATCCGTCGGCCAACCGTTGTAATCTTTGGGCATTCAAAACCTTATAATACAAAAGCCGGAGACACTTCAATGACGAAACCGTCCGCTCAATTATTCCGCGTGGCCTCGCGCGTCTCACTGGCAACTGCCATTTCGCTTTTTGTGGCCGCTGAAAGTTATGCCCAGGTGCCCATCGTGCAGCCTGGGGCACCCGGTCAGAGCAGTCGTCAGATCACCGCTGAGGAAGCGTCAGATTTGGCGGGTATGCGCTTCAGCGATGCTGACGTTAAATTTATGCAGGACATGATTGCCCACCATGCGCAGGCCGTGGAAATGAGTGCCTTGCTGGAAGAACGCACACAAAGTGACGAAATGGAACAGCTGGGACAGCGCATCTCGATGTCGCAGGAAGATGAAATGAGTTTCATGCAGGACTGGTTGCGTGAGCGCGGTCAGCCAACCACCAGTTCCATGTCTGACCACGTCATGCGTGGCGGGTCTCACGGCTCGCACAATGATCTGATGCCCGGCATGATCTCGGAAGAGGAAATGTCAGAACTGGCCGGGACCGAAGGTGTTGAGTTTGACGCGCTTTATCTTGAACTGATGATCAAACACCATCAGGGCGCTGTCACCATGGTGGAGACACTGCTCGAACAGGGTGGCTCTGCCCAGGACCCGGTTTTGTTTGAGTTTACCTCCGAAGTCACAACCGAGCAGACCAGTGAAATCGAGCGCATGACATTGATGCTGGCGAACCTGTCACCTGATCCACGCGTTAATCTGAGTGCCGGTTATGACGCGGCCGGTCAGGCCTCGCTCAACATGCAGCTGCTTGCTGCCATGCCTAAACCGGAAGGTTTCTACGACCCGGCCAATCCGCAGGGTCTGCCAATGAGCCGGATCAATGACAGCGGGGAAGAGTCCGATGAGGAAGATGCCGAGCCCCGTCCCAGTCTGCTGGATTTTGCCAATACGGACCTGGCCTTTGGTGAAGATGTTCTGATCGCGGGTAATTACCATGGTTTCAACGTCTATGACATCAACAACCCGACCAGCCCGCAACTGATGAGTTCTGTTGTGTGCCCGGGTGGACAGGGTGATGTGTCGGTTATCGGTGATCTCTTGATCATGTCGGTTGAGCAGAATCGGGGACGTCTTGACTGCGGCCTGACCGGCGTTGCCGAGCGTGTCAGCGAAGAACGCTTCCGCGGTATACGCATTTTTGATGTCAGCAATTTTGCCATGCCGACGCAGGTGGCCGCAGTGCAGACCTGTCGTGGTTCGCACACACACACGGTCGTCGCTGATCCCGATGACAATAACAATATTCTGGTTTATATCTCCGGTACCAGCTATGTACGTCCGGGTGAGGAGCTGGAAGGTTGCGTTAATGAGTCGCCCTACGAGGATGCCGAGTCTGCGCGTTTCCGTATAGAGGTTGTGGAGATCCCGCTGGACAATCCGGAGAATTCCCGCATTGTTAACCGGCCACAGGTCTTTGCCGATCCTGATTCGGGTGTGGTAGCCGGGTTGTGGGAAGGCGGTGACCATGGTGCCGGCACTCAGGACACCAATGAAACCAACCATTGTCACGATATTACTGCATTTCCGTCACTGGGCATTGCAGCAGGTGCCTGTTCAGGTAATGGCATCCTGTTTGATATCAGTGATCCGATGAATCCAACCCGTCTAGATCAGGTCGTTGATTCCGGGTTTGCCTACTGGCACTCTGCCACATTCAACAATGACGGCACCAAAGTTCTGTTTACTGACGAATGGGGCGGTGGTTCGCGAGCGCGTTGTCGGTCATTTGACCCCAAGAACTGGGGTGCCAATGCGATCTACGATATTGTTGACGGCCAGCTGGAATTCCGCAGCCACTATAAGATGCCTGCGCCTCAATCCGAGCAGGAAAACTGTGTCGCCCATAATGGGTCACTGGTGCCTGTGCCAGGCCGCGATATTTTTGTCCAGTCATGGTACCAGGGTGGCATTTCCGTCATGGATTTCACGGATTCCGACAACCCGGTGGAAATCGCGTTTTTTGACCGGGGACCGGTCGACTCTGAAGAGCTGGTCATGGGCGGCTACTGGTCCGCATACTGGTATAACGGTGTCATCTACGGCACCGAAATTGCACGCGGTCTGGATGTGTTTGAACTGACCCCCAGTGACTACCTCAGTGAAAACGAATTGGCAGCGGCAGCTTTGACGGCATCCGAGAACCTGCACAATCCGCAGCAGCAACGGCAACTGGACTGGCCGGCCGACCCGGTGGTGGCAAAAGCCTATATGGATCAGCTGCGCCGGATGGGGGCACTGGATGCGGCTCAGGACCAGAGTCTGAATGTGGCGCTGGATGAAGCCTCGGCTGCTCTGGCAAATGGCAGCAGCGATGCCGCCGTGGCAACACAACTGGCGTCGCTGGCAACTTCCCTGGAAAGTGAGGCGATGAGCCGCACGGGTGCAACCCAGGCGCGTTATCAGGCTCTGCTGGCGACAGTAGAAGGTGTGGCTGCACGCCTGCGCTAGCCAGTCTGCTGCCAGAAACAAGCAGGGCTGTGTCGATCACGGATTGACACAGCCCTGCTTGTTTCTGGCACCGCAATTGGGCGTGATGAGTTAAGAGTTAAGAGTTAAGAGTTAAGAGTTAAGAGTTAAGAGTTAAGAGTTAAGAGCTAAGAGCTAAAATCGAAGAACGAAGAACTAACAAGCGGAGAACGCATGATCAGTGCCGGCAAAAAACTGTTGAACTTGATGTCAGTGCTGTTTTTGATGTCCTGCGTCGGGTCCGGTGTTACTACTACCGACTCTCCGCCCGCTCCTGGTGTTGCCCGGACACTGGCTGAACAACGTGTGACAGCTATCAGTGATGTGGTTTATGACCTCTTTTTCCATATTCCCGCTGATAACACCGAAGCGGTTACCGGTACCCTGGCTGCCACATTTGAGCTCAGTGATGACTCGCAGCCACTGGTCCTGGATTTTCGTGTGCCGGCCGACCATGTCCTGGCGGTAACGTTGAATGGCGCGCCGGTGACGCACGATGTTGTTAATGATCATGTCGTGATTCCCGCAACAGTCCTTGTTCCCGGGTCGCATACCCTGGGTGTTGAGTTCAAAAGCGCAGATACAGCCCTCAATCGTCGCGATGACTTTATGTATGCGCTGTTTGTACCGGATCGCGCTTCAACAGCGTTTCCGGTTTTTGAGCAGCCGGACATAAAGGCGCGCTATCGATTGCAATTGAGTATTCCCGCGCATTGGCAGGCGCTGTCCAATGGCGCTGAAGTATCACGTCACGCCGACCCTGATCGAGCAACGATGGATCGTCTGCAATTCGCTGAAACATTACCCATCAGTTCTTACCTGTTTGCTTTTGCTGCGGGTGATCTGCAAACGGAAACGGCTGTTCGCGACGGCAGAACGCTGACCCTCTATCATCGCGAGACCGACCCCGAGCGCCTGGCGCGTAATCGCGATGCCATCTTTGATCTGCATGCCACGGCCATTCGCTGGCTGGAGGAATACACCGACATTGATTATCCGTTTGGCAAGTTTGATTTCTTTGCCGTACCGGCCTTCCAGTTCGGCGGCATGGAACACCCCGGTGCCATCTGGTATCGGGCGGAAACACTGTTCCTTGATCCGAGTGCGTCGCGGACGCAGGAGCTGAGCCGTGCCAGTCTGATTGCACACGAAACCGCGCACATGTGGTTTGGTGATCTGGTGACCATGCGCTGGTTTAATGATGTCTGGATGAAAGAAGTATTTGCCAACTTTATGGCAGCAAAAATAGCCCGGCCTGCGTTTCCCGAACTGGATCTGGATTTACGTTTTTTTCAGGCCCATCATCCGGCAGCCTACGCTGTCGACAGAACCGACGGCGCCAATCCTGTTCGTCAGCAGCTCGACAATCTGCGTGACGCCGGTTCGCTGTACGGCGCCATCATTTATCAGAAAGCGCCGGTGGTCATGCAACAGCTGGAAACATTGCTGGGCGAAGACACCCTGCGTAATGGACTGCGTCAGTACCTGGCGCAATATGCGTTTGCCAATGCCGGCTGGCCCGATCTGATCAGTGTGCTGGATTCCATGAGCAACGAGGACCTGACGACCTGGAGTCAGGTCTGGGTTAATGAGCCGGGCCGGCCAAGGATACAGGCGCACTGGCGTAACGATACCATCACGGTGACTCAGCGTGATGATGAGAGTGATCGGAGTTTACTGTGGCAACAGCCGGTAGCGTTGGCCGTAGGTTGGGAAGGGCAGGTAAAAGAATACACTGTACAGCTTCGTGATCGCACAGCGACACTGAATCTGAAGGAGGTGGAAGGGAATGGCCCGCCGGACTTTGTCCTTGCCGGCGCCGATGGTGTGGGCTATGCCCGCTTTGAGCTGGATAACAGCAGCCGACAATTTCTGCTGGAGCATGTCCATGAACTGGAGTCGGCTTTACAACGAGCCGTTGTATGGCAGCACTTGTGGGAGGATGTTCTGGAGAACACCCTGTCGCCGATGGCCTTCTATCAAACCTTGCTGACCGCGGTGCGTGTCGAGCAGGAGCCATTGCTTACCCAGCAGGTACTGGGGCTGCTGCGTGGCGTGTGGTGGCGGTACCTGCCTGCGGAAGACAGAGCTGATCACGTCGCAGAACTGGAACAGACATTATGGCAGGCACTTGCCCGCGCCAACAGCGCAGGGCAAAAAGGCGCTTATTTTAACACCCTGGTTGATATCACCGGCACAACAGCAGGACTGGCAGAGCTTGAGGCGATCTGGCGAATGACGCGGGACGTTGACGGACTGCCCCTGCAGGAGCAGCAGTATATCAACCTGGCGGAAGCGCTGGCGCTGAGAGGCGTGGCTGGCGCTGAGGGAATACTGGACAGGCAACAGGCACGTATCAGCAACCCTGATCGCCTGAATCGATTCCGTTTTGTACGTCCAGCCCTGAGTCAGGATGCGGACCAGCGCAATGCACGGTTTCTGTCATTTGCGAATCTGGAGAATCGCCGTCAGGAGTCCTGGGTGTTGGATGCTACACGGTTGATCCACCATCCGCTGCGGGCAGACAGTGCCGTTGCCCTGATTCGACCGGCGCTTACATTGCTGGAAGAAATTCAACTGACCGGCGACATATTCTTTCCGCTGCGCTGGCTTAACGCCACGCTTGATGGCCACAGCTCCGAGGCAGCCTGGACAATCGTTGAGCAGTTTCTGGAGGAGCGCAGAGATATGCAGCCCAAGCTGCGCGCAAAACTTCTGCAGGCAGCTGACGGTTTGCAGCGGGCTGCGCGTTAGAACAATGCCCGGGATCAGGCCGGGTGCTGGTTTTTGTTACAGGCTGGCCATAACCTGAATGATGGTGCGTGTACCCAGCGCAACCGTCACCAGCAGTATGAGACTACCCAGGACATTGTTCAGCCTTGTGTTTTTGTGCTCACCCAGTACCGCGGTCTGGTTCATGATCCATAGCAGGATGGCAACCACCAGAGGCAGTGCCAGGCCATTGGCGACCTGCGCAAACCGGATAATGTCGATCGGGTTGATACCCAGCGATGAGAAGGTAATGCCGATGCCGAGAATAAACATCCATACCAGACGAAACCCGGTGTGTTTCAGATCTTTGGGCCACCCCATACATCCGCGTACAACGTAGGCGGCTGCCAGTGGCGCCGTGATGGCCGATGTGATGCCCGCAGCAAACAGGCCCAGGCTGAGGAAATATCTGGCGAAACTGCCAAATAACGGTTCCAGTCCCCGTGCCAGGTCGGCCGCATTGGAAATGTCGGCAGCATTGACCGCAGCAGCGCAGATGATGATTGCCATGGAGACCAGTCCACCGATGGCGATGGCAATAAATGTATCGCGCCGTGCATACGGCAGGTCATCCGCATTGCGCCACTTTTCACTGACCAGGGATGCATGTAGAAACAGGTTGTAGGGAACCACGGTGGTGCCGATTAAACCCAGAATGGTCAATATGCTGGCGTCATTGAGGGAAGGACGCAAAAGTCCCTGCAGTAATGCCGTCAGATCGGGTCTGGTCAAAACTGCTGCCATCACAAACGCCAGACTCATCATTATAACCATGCCGATCAGGGCACGCTCCAACAATCTGTAGCTGCCGATAAACAGTAAGGCAAAGGCAAGGGTCCCGATGACAAGACTGAGCCAGCGAGATCCGGCCGCTGAGGTGATACCAAGCAGTGTTTCCAGGCCCAGGCGTCCGCCGCTGATATTGCCTGCCTCGTAGGCCGCATTGCCGATGACAATTGCGCTCAGGATCACCAGTAAGACGATATACCGGGTCAGCGACAGATTTTTTAACTGCGTGCGGATAACGTCGGTGAGGCCGCGTCCGGTGACGATGCCAATGCGAGCGGACATTTCCTGCAACACCATGGTGGCAAACACCGACAGCAGCATCACCCACAATAGATCGTAGCCAAAGTTGACACCGGCCAGGGTACACACGGTCACTGTGCCGGGTCCGATGAAGGCAGCCGCGACCAATGCGCCCGGTCCATTTTGTGTGTACCAGCGGCGCTTTCCGGTAGCGTCAGTCATCGCTGCGGGTGGTGCTGGCAAGGTGACGGGTTTGTGTATCTGACGAAGTGTGTTTTTGCAGAACAACACTCAGATTATTGGCTGGCATGTCGACGATCTCTGCCACTATCAGGTCCTGTATGGCTGCCAGCTCACAGACCTCTTCGAGCGCGCGGATACCCCATCGCGGATCTCGTGAGCGCAGATCAGCATCAAACAGGGCGTTGCTGTCGGCAGTGTGTTCGCCATGGCGTCTGTATGGCCCGTACAGGTACAGTATGCCGCCTTCACGTAGCAATGCCCTGGCAGTCTGCATCAGCCCCTGCGTTGCTTGCCAGGGGCTGATGTGAATCATGTTGATGCAGATGATGGCATCAAATACTGGCGGGTTGGCGCCCGCATTGTGCAGGTCTCGCAGGGTCTCAGCGGGCGGGCGACTGACATCGAGGACCAGAGCGGGTTGCACGGCGTCGGCGTCAGCGTTGTCACGCCAGGCATTGATGCTGCTGATGGCGTCGGCATTGATGTCGCTCGGCCACCAGTGCGCCGAGCTCAGCTGTTGGCTCAGATACATCGCGTGTTCGCCTGTGCCAGACGCAATTTCCAGTACCTGACTGCGGGCAGGCAGATGCCGCTGCAATACCTGGGCAATGGGCTCCCGGTTACGCGCCGAGCTGGGGCTGCTGCGGCGCGCATCTGAGCTGACGGACATTTTCACCCGCTTAGCGCAGACTCAGCGCGGCGCCAATCATTGCGCCCAGCGCCAGTGCCAGTGACGGTAACATGGTCAGGGCAAACCCGAGGCCGCGTGACTTAGGGTCCTTGACATAGGCTCGCAGATACAGATATCGGCCGCAGATAAAAATCAAGCCCAGCGCGGCGGCAATATCGGCGTTGACGTACATGGCAAACAGAAAGATGGAAGGCAGAAACAGCACCAGGCTTTCCAGGGTGTTCATGTGGACACGATAGTAACGTTCAAAAATCGGGTCGCCGGTGACCGCCGGTGCTTCAACTTTATAAGTGCCGCGGGCTTTGCCTACGAGGATGCCGAATACCATGTATTGCAGCAGTGCCAGTACAACAACGATTGTGACCAGTTCCATGATGTTTCCTTTTCAGGTGTTAGATGCATGATTTTCAGATGATGGTTTTCAGTTATAGCCAGTTTAATTATTCTTGTCTGAGTGCGGTGGCTTGCCGTTTCAGCTTCACAGATTAAAGCGCTCTCGCAGATAATGTGCAATACCGTCCTCATTATTGTGACCGATGACCGCGGTTGCTTCTGCTTTGACAAAATCCTTGGCATTGTCGGGCGCATAGCATTCATCGGCAATCTGAAACATGCTCAGGTCGTTATCGCTGTCGCCAAAACAGATCAGGCTGCTGATATTCAATTGCTGACGCAGCAGATTCAACGCGTCTCCCTTGCTGGCGCTGCTGTGGTGGAAATCAACCCATTTCAGGTCCTTTCTCTCCATGGCAACACCCGAGTAGGAAATCAGATGATGTTCATTTGCCAGACTCGCTCGGATCGCGTCTATGCCCGCGGCGCTCCCCAGCATGCTGATGTTGGTGATTTTTGCATCGGCCGGCAGTTCATCCAGAGGCAGAGTTTGCGCGCCGCCGCGTTTTTGAACCACTGCCAGCAGTTTTTTTTCCACCTCACTCAGGCGCGAGGGATGGAAAACAAAATGCTGTTTGTCCTCGTTGACTGTATTGACCCAGGGGCTGATCTCTTCCTTCAGTGCAGCCCGCAAGACGTGTGTGGCTTCGCTAACAGTGAGGTAGTTATTCAGTGACAGGGTTTCAACTCGTGGATCCCAGATGACAGTACCGTTGGTGTAGACGTGCGGCAGCACAAAACCATGATCCGCAATAATCTGTTGACCGGAGTGCAGGTTCCGCCCGGTAGCAACTGTATAGGCGACGCCATTGCGGGTCAGACTACTGAGGGTTTCACGCGTGAACGCGGAAATCTGCGAAGCGTCGTTGAGCAGCGTGCCGTCGAGATCAAAGACAACAAGTTCCATATCGGGTGGTGGGTCTCCTGAAGAGTCAGTCTGTTCAGTATGGACAGAGTGGTCATTTAACCACAAAATGGCATCGGATGTGGCAGCACGATAGCAATCACGGCAATGTGATAGTCTTTCGATCAAGGTGTTATTGACAAGGAGAGCGATGATGGAGCTACTGGGGGACTGGCGGTTACAACTTGGCATTATTGGCAGTGTGGCGTTTGCCATGGTGTTGGGCGGAATAATTGGTTTTGAACGCGAAAGCCGGAATCGCCCCGCCGGGCTGCGTACGCATATGCTGGTGGCGGGGGCGGCCGCTCTGCTATTGGGGATTGCGGATCTGATTGCGGAGCATTTCAGCGATGAAAGTTATCAGAGTCTGTTAAGAATCGATCCTATCCGGATCATCGAAGCCATTGTCACTGCCGTTGCCTTTATCGGTGCTGGCACGATTATTCAGCACGCACGCAGAGATGCGGTGCTGGGCCTGACGACCGCCACATCATTATTGTTCACGGCCACGATTGGTGTGGCCGTGGGCCTGAAACAGTATGTGCTGGCATTTGGCGTCACCTTGCTGGCACTGTTTGTGTTGCATGTCCTGTCAGGGCCCAGTGGCAAGGAAGAGGACTGATATTCGTCATCAAGAATTCGAGTCTGCTCAGTCGGCTCCTTCCATCATGTCGATAATCGCTGGCACCGGTGCGTTGCCGTAACCCAGAAAGCGATTGTGGAAAGTCTTCAGGTCGAAATCGTCGCCCAACTCGGCTTTGCGACGCTCGCGGAAGTCGTAGATTTCAGCATAACCCGTAAAATAGGATGTCAGTTGCACCTGTGACAGCGTGATGCGTCGCCATTTGTTTTCGGCTTCAGTCTGCTCCTGAAACGCCTCGCGCAGCATCATGTCCATGGCTTCGTCCTGAGTCATGCCCAGAACATGAACGGCATAGTCCATGATGGCATTGGTGACGACGCGCAGATTCCATTTGCCGTACATCAACCACATTTTCGGCTCCTGATCTGCCCAGCCTTCCTCAAGCATCATGCGTTCGGAATATACTGCCCAGCCCTCAATCATGGCGCCGTTGCGCAACAGGCTCTTGATCAGGCCGGTTGATTTGTTGCCGTGTACCAGCTGGGTGTAGTGGCCGGGAATGGCTTCATGGATATTAAGAATCTGCAGGACCCATTGGTTATATTCACGCAGGTAGCTGGCGGCCTGTTCATCCGTGTAGTCGTCCAGGGGTGTGACATTGTAGTAGGTATCGGCAGTCGGATTGAAAGGGCCCGGCGCACTGACGGATGCGCCGGCGCCGCCGCCGCGCATGTATTCAGGCGTTTCGCGCACCACCAGCGGCCGTGTCGGATCCTGATCCAGCAGATCATGTTCGTTGACAAAAGCCGTCAGCAGAGGAATCTGACGTTCAATCTCAGTGATGAAGTTTTCACGTTCAATATGCTGATCTGACAGGTGGTCAATCAATTGACCGATTCGTTCCAGCCGATCATCAGGCATGGCCTGGTCGGGGAAATACTCGTGCCAAAGCTCGATTGTGATGGCGTCCATGTCATTGTGCAGGCGATTTTTTTCCTCGACGGCACGGTCATAGAGCTCGCGCGCGGTAAAACCGGATTGAATGTCGTAAGCGAATTTGGCTTCATAGAGTTCAGCGCCAATGCGGAAAGGGCGTGCTTCGTCGGCTTCGGCCAGCGTCTCGGCAAGCGCCTGCATCTCGGTTATGAACCCTGTGACAGTTTCTACGGCCCGTTGCCGGACCTGCTCAAACTGTTGTTTTTCTGCCGTTTCAAGGCTGGAGGCGGCAACCCTGTCGCTCAGGCTGGATCCGATCAGGTTCAGTGTGCCCTGGTTTTGTATGATTGCCAGCCCGGTATGTTCACGAGTGGGGTTATTGATATTGCTGCGTGCCGCCTGATAATACTCAGGTACCTGCTGGAGGCGAGCCTGCACCGTTCTCAGGCGATCCGCTTCCGGCGCGTAGGGAGTATTCAGCAGCAAACCAATGGGACCGGCAACGTTATAGTTGGAGGGATCCCATTGCCAGTCTCTGAATTCAGTGACATACCAGTGCATTGATTGTAACTCGTTGGTCAACAAGGTGTAATCAATGCGCTGTTCGGGAGGCAGCGTCTCCGGGTCGAAGTTGGCCAGACCGGCCAGTTCCGCTTCGACAAACGCCAGGTCATCTGCACGTCGGGCTGCGTCGGGGATGGTGACCTGGTCAGCATCCTCGTAATTGCCAGCATAAATCGACCACTCCGGGCTGCGCGACAGCATACGTTGCATGAGGGCATCGCTGGCACGGGCAAATTCCTCAGATGTAGACGCCGGCGCAGCCGTTTGCGCCGAGTCAGACGGTGCCGCAACTTCCTGATCCGGATTGGATGTCGTTGGCGTATTGTCATTGGGGGAGCATGATGCCAGCATGACGCTGACTGCAGTGATGGTCAGAAGTCGCATTCTGAACGTGATGGGTGGCATTTGCTCAGTCTCCCGTTGGCGGCATTTGTAGTATCCGATTGTATTCTATTACTGTACTTTATTTGCGTGCTTTCCGATATTATCGGGCTGCTGTCATTTTTTACGAGGTCATCATGTCGACTGAGATGAAATCAGGCGAAGGAAATGGTCCGGGCGCAAAAGCCGTTTCGCCGCCAGGCGGGCGCCGACTGGCAATCAAAGAGCTGAATCTGGGTCAGGTTTCCGGGCGCGGCCGGCTGGCAAAGCTGCGGCGCGGTCTGTCGCTGTTTCTGGCAGGCATGTATACCGGTGAAAGTTGTGCCGGTACCCCCCGCGGTGATCGCAATACACCTCAAAATAATAATCTTGAATAATGCTAACGTCGAGGATTTCAGATATGCGCTTCTTCATAATCGGACTGGCCACCATGCTCATGGTGTCCCCGGTGCTTGCCCAGGAAACGGCAACGCCCAATGGGATTGCCGATAACAGACGCAATGCGCTGGCACTGACCGGGGCGACGGTTTATCTGCCAGGACAGGGCTATCAGGAGAATGCCACCGTATTTATTCGCGACGGTCGCGTTGTTGAAGTCAGTGACAGTGGTGACACCCGTGATGATTTTTTTGTTGTGGATATGTCCGGTAAGTATCTGTACCCCGGCTTCATCGACATGATCTCCGGCTACGGCTTGCCAGAACCGGCGCGCCCGGAACAGCGAGGCGGAGCGGAAGTACTTCAATCCAGCGCCCAGGCCTTTAATGCCAATGACGCCATTCGTTCCCACTACCGTGCGGTAGAAAATTTCACTCCTGACACGGACCGTGGCGATGCCTTGCGCAAGCTCGGTTTCGGCGCCGTGCTCAGCCACCATGCAGATGGTATAGCCCGCGGCACCTCTGCGCTGGTGACCGTAGGTAACCACAATGCCAACGAGGCAATTGTGATACCGGATGCGGCCGCGCACTATTCGTTCGATAAGGGTAGCTCCCGGCAAACCGTGCCGGTGTCGCTGATGGGTTCGGTGGCGCTGTTGCGGCAAACCTATCTTGATGCCCAGTGGTTCGCCGCCCAGGAACAACGCCCCTTCGTTGATGAGTCTCTGGAAGCCTGGATCCGGTCGCAGAGTCTGCCCCAGGTGATGGTGGTGGACAACTGGCACCAGGTGCTCACCGCGCATGACGTCGCACAAGAGTTTGATGCCGACTATATTATTCGCGCCGGCAATGACGCCTATCAGCAGGCAGAGGCACTGGCGGCGACCGGGGCTCGGATGATTGTGCCACTCGACTACCCGGACGCACCCGATGTGGCCGATCCATTTGTTGCCGATGAGGTATCGTTTGCAGAACTCAAACACTGGGAATTCTGTCTCTTATACACATCTCCGAGCCCACGAGACAGGCAGAAATCTCGT